>MDTB01086980.1_pt1 | contig 54407 bp, 39 predicted proteins | sample 811161 | NCBI WGS metagenome assembly MDTB01 (sample SAMN05326650, study PRJNA326480) | marine metagenome | isolation source: seawater | place: Mediterranean Sea | collected 2009 | reverse complement strand
TGGCGGAAGGGGAGGGATTCGAACCCCCGATACAGTTTCCCGTACGCCTGATTTCGAGTCAGGTACCTTCAACCAACTCAGCCACCCTTCCAGCACATGTTTTGGCTTTTTTGTCCTCCATTTATCATGAGAAAGAGAACTACCAAGGATTGAACACAAAAAATGCACATGTCCGAGTTGATATTTTTCCAGGAAATGGAATTTTTCAAGCTGGAAATGAATGGATTCTCGAAATCGTGGACTATTACATTTTTTGCTAAAGCGGAAATATCAATCAGCCGATGAGATAGTGATGAATCGGATTCAGGAAACATCTAGTTTGGATTATTATGATAGTTATTTGGCTGCTGCTGTTGAGCAGAAGCTCATGGATGGCGATTACAAACTGCCTATATTGCCCGTGATCGCTACAAAGCTCATCGGCAAGCTGTCCAATGACCAGGAAAGCCTTGAAAATATTGCTGCTCTGGTGGAGCAGGATCAAGCTTTAGCTGGACATGTCCTCCGCTTTGCCAATTCCGTCCTCTTCGCAGGAAATACTCCAGTAAGTTCTATCCGGGAAGGGATTACGCGCGTAGGTTTTAAAGTCATAGGTGAATTTGCCACGATCCTTACTTTTGGTGATTCTATATTCAAGGCAAAAGGTCTGGAACCTCTCATGGACCGAGTGCTAAGCCATGCCGTGTTGACTGCCTACATAGGCCGGGAGATGGCGCGTCTTCTGCAGAAAGACGAAGATCAGCAATTCATGTGTGGCCTCCTCCACACCGTGGGTAAACCTATCATACTTCAATTGGTCAGCGAAATGGGACTTCTGATCCCTATGGATCCTCCTCACGAAGGATTGATCACCATGACTGACCGATTGCACCTTAAAGCAGGCAAGCTGGCATGTAATCGATGGAATTTGCCGAACGAGGTGAGATCCAGCTGTGCCCACTATCTGGATAGCGAAAGAGCCAAAGAACATCAGGATGCTGTCCGCATCACGTGTCTGGCCAGTCAGTTAGCCGATCTTTGCCAGACAGAGGACACCTTTCTGGAGGAGAAACTAAGAAGTGACTCACTTTTTGACACTCTTGGGTTCCAGAAAGGTCAGGTTCAGCATATCTTCGATATAAAGGAAAAAATCATGGAAGACACCAAGGCGATGCTGGCAGTTGGCACGGCCTGATTGTTTCATGCATTCTGCGTCTGCTCCAATGCATGTTGGAGTTGAAAAAGCCTGAGGTTCACCTCATCTCAATGAATGGAGAACCTTTCAAAAAAAACTTCATTGAAATACTCAGTCTGAGGGTTTACGGATTTGCAGTATTTTTCTCCGAAAGTTATTTTCAAAAAAGTCATTGAATCTTTGTGGAACCCGCTTGTGAGTTGGTTTCCATGGATAAAGCAGATTTCACCTGTGACTTCCGTTCCATGACTCTGCTTAAACCAGATCCGCAAGAGTTGCTTGACAATTCCTACTTTGTAATGCAAAGTTAATTTAGGATGGACGCAGATTGGGCAGCACAAAGACTTGGGGAGATTCGCACATTGATGGAGCGATCCTCGCTTTATCGAAGAGCACTCGCGCCCACTGCAACACTGACGGGTATGATTGGCATGGCCGCTGGAGTCATCGGCTGGACATTACCGGTGAAAACGAGTAGCGGTTTTTGCCTTTACTGGATGGTAACCGGAATCCTCAGTTTATTGGTATCCATGTTAATGATCCGAAGACAGGCCTGGAGAGACAACGAACGCTTTTGGTCACCTCCCACAAGACGCTTCATTCAGGCAATCTGCCCTGCTCTTTTCGCTGGTGCCTGTCTCGGAGCGATAGGTACATTGAATCCTCAAATCAGCAAATCATATCTGTGGAATATTCCCGCACTATGGATGATGTTTTACGGGTGCGCCCTTTTTTCAGCCGGATTCTTCATGCCAAGGGGCATTAAACTATTTGGTTCCATCTATGTACTGTGCGGCTGCATTTCCATGTTCCATTTTACAGCGGAAGCTCTCAACCAGACACTGCCTCGGATTGTTCACGCACACATTGTGATGGGATCCTCTTTCGGAATTCTTCACTTTTTTTACGGGATTTACCTTTATCTGACAGATCACCACTAGACCATGAAAACCGAAACATTCAGCAAAATCAACAAGGTCATTCACGAAAAAGGCCGTATGGCCATCATGTCGGCTCTGGCGGCCAATCCAGAAATGTCCTTCAGGGAACTCAAGGAGTCGCTGGGGATGACGGACGGGAATGTGAGCGTCCATATCCGCACGCTCCAACAGGCAGGTTATGTGATTGTGTCAAAAACCTTCGTCAATAACAGACCCCATACTTCTTACCGAATGACGGATCAAGGACTGCAAGCATTCAATGAATACATCGATCTGCTTGAAGAGGTTGTCCGACTTAATCGCGATAACCGTTAGTTGTTTTTTGCCTTCCACTTTGCTTTATAGAGAACTTTTAATCATCAATGAATTGCCATGAAAATCAAAGTAGCACGACACATGGGGCTCTGTTTCGGAGTCAAAGATGCCATCCAATTAGCCGAAGAAACGGCGAAAACCGGGCCGGTCACAATCTTTGGCCCCCTGGCTCACAATCCATCCATCAAAAATCGCCTTTTGGAGCAAGGTATTGAATTTACCGAACAACACCAGCACGCCAGGACAGACACACTGATAGTCACAGCCCATGGCACTTCGGATCGGATGCGCCAGGAAATCAACGAAGCGGGATTCGATGTGAAGGATGCAACCTGCCCTTTGGTGCACTTCGCGCATCGTTCGCTGAAGAAACTCGTCAGCGATGGTTATTATCCGGTTATCATCGGCAAGGAGGACCATATTGAGGTGCGTGGACTGACGGGTGATCTCGACGCTTACACTGTTGTCTCACAAGCTTCTGACATTGATCAACTCCCTCCAGCGGAACGCATGGGTATCATTTCGCAGACCACACAGCCCATTGACCACGTGGAAAGCCTGGTTGAATATATCAAAGCCAAGTTTCCTGAATCTGAAATCCGATTCACAGATACCGTGTGCCATCCGACCAAACAACGACAGAAATCAGCTATTGAATTAGGTCAGCAATCTGATGTCGTGATTGTAATTGGTGGCAGAACCAGCAACAACACAAGGCAACTCTCCAGAACAGTCTCCAGATTCTGTGACCGTGTTTACCAAATCGAGAAAGTCGAAGATCTGAATCGCAATTGGTTTGAGTCAGCAGATGCCGTGGGAATTACGGCTGGTACATCAACCCCAGATGAGGTCATTCAGCCTGTCATTGAACAATTGCGACTGTGGGACAATGCAGAATGCCCTGCCTCTGTCCGTATGGAAACACAGGCCAAGGTAATGGCTGACTGAGGAGCCAAATCTATTGACGCTCGTATTCGCCCTTACTTGTTTTCTTGAGGACTGTAAAACCAGCTTTTTTGGCGTCACTGATCGACACCGGCTTGGTGATCGTCGGAGTATTGAAACCGGAAATCATTTTTTTCACTGATTTCTTGCAAAGAGGGCAGTTGGTCAGAGGTTTGACTGTCAAAGGCCGACGCAAGGTAAAGCGACCTCCACAGACTTTGCAATCCTCTCCATTCTCCAATTCGTATTCGTAAAGTGGCATATCAACAACAATTCCAAGCTTGAACGGCGAATCTCGATAATCAAGCAACAATTTTAAATTGTCCTTCAACAAGTTGATCCCATTTTGGAACCAAGATCGTTAAGGAGATCGATTTTTACTTACGCTCTATAGCCTCACGACACCAAGTCACAAAGATTATCTGATTATGCTTCAGGCTCGTCTTGTGGGGCACGCAGCCATCGGTAGCCAAGGTAGATGTGAAAGGTAATGATCAGGAAGGCGAGGATTCGTTCCAGTTCCAAAGGAGAATCCTGGTTGGCTGTCAACAAGATCACCAGAGCACCCAAACTTGGAAAAAACCACAGCAGGCCCATCATTTTGAAAAAGCCTGCATTTTGATTTTTCCAGATGGTCATTACGGAAACAGATTAGAGGGGAGCCTCGATGAGAACAAGTCACCACTTCTCCGGAAGCCTAATTGAGATAAATCTCAGACACCCTCAGCCAGTCTAGTTAAAAGGGTTTAAATCAAGAGGTCCTGGCATACCTTGATCTCAACGGATTATTTCCATGCACTGCACACGCATTCCTTCGCCTGTTCCCAAGAGATTGAAGCGAATGTCCAGATCAGTTTGAACTTTGATTCCTGTGTATTCTTTCATCACGGCACGGTCTGCCTCGCCCGACTCGGCACTCAACTTAACATTCCATTAGGCGGTATGATGCTGTTCCAGCAACCAGATCGAGTTCCCCTAAAAAGTTCAAGGGCGGCATAGGCCTTGCAGATATTGGCGGTTGGTCTGGGTGAAAAAAACAATCAGGACTCAAAATGGAACCCAATGCGGATTGCACTATAGCCGTCCTGTTGATAACAGCTCGATAAGCCACCAATTACCACCAAGCACAGAGCCCCCAAGCAAGACAGATCGTATCCCATGACGAGAAACTTGAATAAGCAGGCGAAAGTTTGAACCATCCAACAAAAGAAGTGGAAAATTTCATATGAATACAGAGGATGATGTGAAGAAGATTATTCGATCAATCGAACAGTCACTAGCCATAAATTGGTTATTCTTCACCTTGGAAAATGGATCTCACTTTTCGTCATTCATGGAACACATGTAGAGACTATTTTTGAGCAAATATGAATCAACATCAAATATGAAACTATTTACGAAAAATTGATTACCAATATGAATCCGTTACGGTTTCAATTTTTCACGCCCACTTCGCTAAAGAAACAAAGGATGCTAAATTATTGAGGGAATTATGTTTGATAAAGGGTATAAATGCCCCAGTAGAAATTATGAGGCGTTTTGATCTTGATCCTTGGATAGAGGCAAGCACTATTCCGTGGTGAGTTTTGTTCGAATTCTGGTGGATGGGTACAGCATGCTGCATGCCTGTCGCGATCAAAGACCGAAAGCACCACCTCATTCGCCGATGGCAAGGGACTGGTTGATTCGAACCCTCACCCTGTATCAAGACGCCATTCATACACCTGTGACAGTTATTTTTGATGGAATGGGCTCCAAGGCTTCGAAAGAGAATCAGGAAATCCACCCTCATCTGGAGGTTATTTACAGCAAAGGGAATCGTACTGCCGATGATCTCATTGAACGTGTCACCCACAAACTGCTGACTTATGGTCAGGTGCTAGTAGTCACCAATGATTACGCAGAGCAAAACACCATCTTTTCCATGGGTGGTAGTGTCTCCTCTTGTGAACAGTTTTTGGGGGACATACAAACTGAACTTGATCGCTTCCAATCTGAATTGCTTCAACGAAACAAAAAGTCCCGCCGAAAAGCTTGATCAGGGAGCCAGGTCTGAAGGGAAAAAGACCTGCTCAGACAAGCTCCTGGCCACCTCCATCGGCGCCTCCACCATCAAGATCGATCAGAATCTCCCGTGGTTCCGCACCTTTGCTCGGTCCAACAACTCCTCGACGCTCAAGCTCATCCATGATTCGGGCAGCACGTGTGTATCCCAACCTTAGGCGGCGCTGCATCATGGAAACACTCGCTTTTTGCTCAGAACGAATCACTTCGATGCATTTTTCAATCAATTCTTCGTCCTCATTACAATCGCTCTCACCAATGGTGCTTGCAGGTTTACTCAGCTTTTCATGGATTTCCATTTCGTAGCTAGGCTTACCTTGCTTCGCAATGTGATCGACGACCGATTGAATTTCCTCATCCGTAATCAACACACCTTGAGCACGGATCAATTTAGCAGAGCCTGGAGGCAAATAAAACATGTCGCCTTTACCCAGCAATTTATCCGCCCCCATGGAATCGAGAATCGTGCGGGAATCGATTTTGGAAGCAACCTGGAATGCAATTCGTGCGGGAATGTTGGCCTTGATGACACCGGTAATCACATCGACACTGGGACGTTGCGTTGCAACAATACAATGAATCCCTGCGGCTCGCGCCATTTGAGTGATACGTGCTATCGCCATTTCAACATCAGCAGGAGCGACAAGCATCAGGTCAGCAAGCTCATCAATGACAACAACGATGTAGCTAAGCTTGTCAGGAATCACGATATCATCCTCGCGAGGCACCGCAATTTCCTCATCAATTTCGACGGCAAACCCCTCTGGATTGGCATTATCCTGGTTACCTTTATCCAAAGGGAGCTCTTGTTGATCCTTCAAAGGCTCATCTTTGGGACGATCATTAAAACTGGCAATATTACGCACACCTACCTTGGCAAATATTTGGTAACGTTTTTCCATTTCTGTAACAACCCATCGAAGGGCCAGCACGACCTTTTTCGGATCAGTCACAACCGGTACAACCAAATGCGGCAAGGCGTTGTATTGCTGGAGTTCAACCACCTTCGGGTCAATCATGACCAATCGAAGGTCTTCGGGTGAGAAACGGTAAAGCAAAGATGCGATAATGGCATTGATACAAACCGATTTACCGGAACCTGTCGAACCCGCGATGAGAAGATGAGGCATGTCCGCCAGGTCAGCCACGATGGGTTTGCCATAAACGTCCTTTCCGAGTACGACCGGAATTCTAGCTTTGGAATTCTCCCACTCATCCGACTCAAGGAGATCCCGCATGATCACCTTGGTCTTGACGGCATTTGGAACTTCAACACCCACCGAACTTTTACCGGGAATAGGCGCAAGAATGTTAATGCGTTCGGCTTTTAAGGAGGCAGAAATATTATTACTCAGCCCAGCGATTTTTTCCAATTTAATACCGGGAGCAGGATGTAGTTCATACCGAGTGATGGTTGGCCCCTTGGTAATGTCTCCGAGGGTAATTTCGATTCCAAATTGACCGAGCGTATTTTGCATCAACCGTGCATTGGCCATTAATTCTTCTTTTGAATCGGTCGGTTTCTGATTTGGATCAGGCTTGTTCAGGAACCGCATGGTTGGCAGATTGTAATCGCCTATGATCGGTGGCACCGATACCCGAATAGGTTTGGGTTGTTTGGAAGGACGTTTATAGGGCTGCGAAACTGCTTTGGGAACTGGCAGCGGTTCCTGCTTTTTTCCGTCTTTGGATGGATCATCTTTATCCGTCCCTGGCAATTCTTCCCCGAGCCCAGCCTCTTCAACAGTACTTGATTTGCCAAGGATATCCTCAGTAGAAGCTCCCTTGACTTCGCCTGCGTGAATCACATCACCGACATGCATCAACGCAGGGTCCTTCGCAGTATCACCTTTGCGTTTTCGTTTTTTGGGTTTTTCACTTTCTGTCGTCACAGAAAGATCGCGAATCTTGGGTTCAGGTACAGGCAGACCATCAACGCCCAAGCCTGATTTTTCAGCTTCTTCTCGAATTTCCTTCGCTTGTTTGGCAAGAGCACGAACTTTTCGGTGAAGCTTGCGCTCCTCATCAGAGGCATCGGCGTCTAGGTTGTCTCGACGATCACGCAGGCGTTCCCACAACTCGAACAACCATGCACTGACATTGAAATTTGTGATCGCAACGAGGCTGACGAGGTAGAATGTCAGGTAGAGGATGATGGCGCCTGTCCGGTTGAAAAAATACACAATCAGATAATCGTTCAAGAGATGCCCAATGAAACCGCCGGCCGGGTAAGAGCCGATGCTTTGGGTCAACTTGATCAATGACTCCTTGTAGAGATCCAACACACCCATGCAGGAAAGCATCAAGCCAGCTGCGGCACCACGCGCACGCCAGGAATTCATGAGATACATCAGGAATGGCACAAAATGGGCCAATCCAAACCCAAGCAAAAACACTGGGGCAAGAAAAGAAGCCGCACCGAAAACAAAGAAAAGTGCATGCCCCATCCATGCGCCGAAACGACCGATCCAATTTTCAGGAACCGGGTTTGGCGGCATACTATTCACGGACAAATCCGCTGGATCATAGGAAAAGAGAGCAACGAATAGGAGCAATCCTAAACTGATAATCAACAGGCCCAGAACATCTCCCCAATCGCGGTGATTTGTCTGCTGTTTCTTGGGTCTCTTTTTCGCAGACTTTTTGCGAGGCATAGATAACAGCCTAATCAAGGCATTAGATTTGAACAATTGAAAATTATTTCGAATTCTGCGCGTGACTTGCACGTCCATCCATGCAAGAACGATCTCACGATCAAAAGCATATGAAACACGTTTTCAAAATGATGCTTGCGTATGCCATGGTGATAAGTTGTTTTGATCCATTGCAGGCGGGAGATTCCGAAATTGCCATTATCGAGACCACCGAGGGGAAAATGGTTTTGGAATTATGGCCGGATGTCGCCCCCGGAACCGTTGAAAACTTCAAGAACCTTGCAAAAAAGGGGTTTTACGATGGGACAGCTTTTCATCGCATCATCAAAGGTTTACTCGCTCAGGGGGGAGACCCTCTGACTAAAGATCCTTCCAAAGAAAGCTTGTGGGGAACCGGTGGACCTGGCTACGCCATCCGTGCTGAATTCAACCAACGCCCGCATCAACTGGGAGTTATTTCAATGACGCGAACAGCCAACCCCGATTCCGCCGGCAGCCAGTTTTTCATCTGCCTCGGTGATGCACCGCAGTTCAATGGAAAATTCGCATGCTTCGGCAAACTCAGGACGGGAGCGGAAGTATTGAGGAAAATAGGAGAAACCCCAGTCAAAACCAGCGCAAACGGCGAACGGAGCAAACCCATCAAGAAGGTTTTGATCAAGAGCATCAAGGTCCGAAAAGCCAGTTGACCTCTCCGTCCATTCACGGAACAGCTTCCCAACCCCATTCTAGGGGCAATGCACTCATGATGTTTGCAAATTGGAGACCTAATGCCTATAGTGATTACATATGGCAGATTTGAGCACATCCATTGCAGTAATTGAAACCGATGCAGGAACCTTGAAATTGAAATTTTGGCCTGAGATCGCTCCCAAAACAGTTGAGAATTTCACCAAATTAGCCGGCGAGGGCTTCTATGACGGCACAGCTTTCCATCGCATTGTCAAAGGCTTTATGATTCAGGGTGGTGATCCACTCAGTAAGGAGGATCATCCAAATGTCGGGACAGGTGGCCCGGGTTATAAAATCAAAGCCGAATTCAATGATCGCCCCCATGTGAAAGGGGTTATCTCAATGGCTCGCTCCCAGCACCCGGACTCGGCTGGAAGCCAATTCTTTATCTGCTTAGCTGAAGCTAATTTTCTGGATGGCCAATATACTGCATTCGGTGAATTGATCGAAGGAGATGATGTCCTTGATGCCATTGGGAATGCTCCAACACTCATGAGCGACAGCGGAGAAAAAAGCAAACCTGAAACTCGCATGGGTGTTAAATCCGTCAAGATCGAAAGCGCAGACGCTTGAAAAAGCGGACGGAAGTTTCGCCGTTTTCCCCCCATGGATAATCAGGCAAATGCTCCTTGCTCGAAAATCAAGGATTTGACGCAACTGGAGGCCTTGCTGAGGCAGTTCGGTTGCCCACCGGACAAAACCGATGTACTGGCGTCGCAACTGGACAAACGAGCTCACCAATTGGCATCCGTAAAAGGTAAATCCTATGAAGCGTCATTGATGCACTTACTGAGCCTCATGCGTCAGGGTTGGGCGGCGAAGGATAAAGGTATCTCCACACCATGATTCAACCCTGGAAAACCAAATCCACGAAGCAGCTTGCAAATTACCGGATTGCCACAGTCAGCTCTGCCATCAGGACCAACCCCCGTACGCAGAGGGATCATGAGTTTTATGTCATGAATTGCCCTGACTGGGTGAACATCCTCGCCATCACACCCAATGAGGAAATGGTGATGGTAGAACAATTCAGACACGGCACAAACACCGTGGATCTTGAAATACCAGGGGGCGTGATGGACCCGGAGGATGATTCAGCGCTGGTGACCGGGATTCGGGAGTTACGCGAAGAAACAGGATATGAAGGCGTGGATGCAAGGATTCTAGGGGAAATCGCGCCCAATCCGGCTATCATGAACAATTATTGCAGGACTGTTCTCATAGAACAATGTGAACTCAAGCATGCGACCGAGTTTGATTCTGGAGAAGATATTCAGACAAAACTAATTCCTGTATGCGAAATGGACCATTTAGTGGCTTCAGGCGCCATTCAACATTCTCTGGTTGTTGTTGCCTTCTATCACTACAAACTGCTGAAACAGCTCTGAGGGCAATCAAATGACCGCCTTTTGCTTATTTTTCTTTGGCATCAACGTCATTTGAAGTCATACTATCGAGACTGACTCGGTCGCCGACCAGAGTCAGGTTCAAACAAACGAAACACTAAAAACGAATCTACAAGAATATAGAAATCTATGAGCGTATTAGTTGCGAAAGAAGCCCCTGATTTTACAGCGGCGGCAGCCATGCCAGACGGAACAATCAGTGATATCAAATTGTCAGACTACAGAGGCAAATATGTGATCCTGTTTTTCTGGCCCTTGGATTTCACCTTCGTATGTCCAACCGAAATCATTGCCATGGATCATCGTCAACCCGCTTTCGCCGAATTGGGAGTGGAAGTGCTTGGAGTATCCATTGACTCGCAGTTCACACATCATGCCTGGCGAAACACGTCAGTCGATAAAGGTGGCATTGGCCCTGTCAAATTCCCCATCATTGCCGATGTAAACCATAAGATCACTCAATCTTATGGGGTCGAACATCCTGACGCAAATGTAGCCATGAGAGGTACCTTCCTCATTGACAAAAACGGCGTTGTGCAGTCTCAGACAGTCAACAATTTGCCACTGGGTCGCAACATCGACGAACATCTTCGTGTAGTAGAAGCCCTGAAATTCTTCGAAGAAAACGGCGAAGTTTGTCCCGCAGGGTGGAACAAAGGCGATTCAGGAATGACACCTGACGCAGACGGTGTAGCAAGCTATCTCGCGGCGAACGCAGGTAAACTGTAACCCTTTTAAAATCAAATTAATGAAAATGCGGCAGATGATTCTGTCGCATTTTTTTTTGACCGCAGAAGTCACCTTGATGAAAGGCATGATAAGGTTGCCATGGTGGCCCTTCTTGATTCTAATGACTCCATGCGCGCACACAGGAGTCATCAATTAACCTTTGGATTACTTTGGGGTAGTATTGCAATAACCCTATTTTCCGCGAAACCTATGGCTGTTCAGGCGGCCAAGGAAAAACCCAACTTCGTCTTCATCCTTTCGGAGGACAACTCCAAACATTACCTCCGCCTTTATGGTGCGGAGTTAGGAGCCACACCCGCCATCGAATCTTTAGCAAGAGAGGGGCTGGTGTTTAATCACGCCTTTTCAAATGCACCGGTTTGCTCCGTCGCACGCACTACCTTGATGACCGGTATTTTGGCTCCGAAAGCAGGATTCCAATATCACCGGAAACACACACCAGCCCACTTACCCGAAGGCGTTCAAATGTGGCCCTCTTACCTGCGGGATGCAGGGTATTACACTACAAATAACAGTAAAAAGGACTATAATGTCGTCGAAAGCGAGGGTGTTTGGGATGCATCCTCCAAAAAAGCCAACTGGCGCAATCGCCCTTCGAAAGATACCCCTTTTTTTCATATGCAAACATTTGGGGTGTCTCATGAAAGCTCGCTACATTTTGCTAGAAAATCATTTCAGAACAATCAGCCCAAAACAAACCTAAGCGAAGTAACTCTAGCGCCTTATCACCCTGATACACCTACCTTTCGTTTTACTTATGCCCGTTATTTTGACCGTATCAAGCAAATGGACAGCATGGTGGACAAATTGATAAAACAACTTGATGAAGACGGCCTTCTGGAAAATACCTTTATCTTTTACTTCGGAGACCATGGAGGCGTGCTTCCCCGTGGAAAGGGATACCTGCACGAAACCGGACTTCACATTCCCTTGGTTGTCCGCATTCCTGAACAATGGCGCACAGAGATTCCGTTGAAAATTGGATCACGAGTGAATGGATTTGTCAGTTTTATCGATTTTGGCCCTACATTGCTGCATCTTGCTGGACTGAATTCACCCAAAGTTATCGATGGTTCACCCTTCCTGGGCTCTGCCATTACAAAAGCCGCATTAGATCACAGAGACGAAACATTTGGCTATGCCGATCGATTTGATGAAAAATACGAAATGTGCCGATCGATTCGTAAAGGCCAGTTTAAATACATTCGGAGTTTTCAACCATTCTATCCTGATGGATTACAAAACAATTATCGCTATATCATGCTGGCTTATGAGGAATGGCGTTCCTTGTTTGAACTGGGTAAACTGAGTGAGCCTCAATCAGCTTTTTTCAAGACCAAGCCTGTAGAACAACTTTTCGATCTTAGCTCAGACCCTCACGAAACAGTAAATTTGGCTGGTAACCAGGAATATAGAGCTGTCCTTCTTTCACTCCGCAACCGTCTGAACCAGAAAATGAATGCAATCCATGATCTCAGTTTTTACCCTGAAAACCATATGGTGAAACATGCGCTTGATGATGGTATTAAGTTCGGGCAGACGCATGCCGAGGAGATCAGACTACTGCAACAAACAGCAAACCTTGCTCTTTTGCCTTTTGAACAGGCCGAAGAGAATATCAGGCGTGCATTGAATCATGTCTCACCCCTTGTTCGATATTGGGCATTCACAGTGTGCAGTTCATTTGGTGTGAAAGCAAAACCGTTGCTCAAAAACACTGAGTCTCGACTCAATGATCCTGACCCCTTAGTACGCGTCCGTGCTGCGGAATTTCTTGCATTGATCAGCGGGCAGGATCCGCGACCTACTTTCTATCAGGTTTTAAATGAAAACCACGGCGAGCTCGTTTCACTGATCACCTTGAATGCAGTCGTTCTTTTTCATGACATGAAAAACGGCTACCCTTTTGATGTCAGCCAATTGAAAGACCCGGATGGCAGAAACGAAGTCAAACGTCGTCTGGATTATCTCGCAGGTCGCTTAGAGCAAAAGAAATAAAGATCTTTTTGTCATTGAAGATGTGGGTAGTAACATTGATTGAAAGTCACTTTGAATTCCCGGAAAACCAAATTAAGGCAGGGTTCCCCATTTAACCCCACTCTTTGCATGAGAGAGAAAAAACATTGGGAACAGTATCAAAACCCCCAGCAACTTTTTCCGAAGTCACGCTTTAAAAACGCATTCTAAGGCTACGCGCTGCCGTCGGCTACAATATTTCACACGACGTGTAATTCTACCATTTTCTGGTGATATGGTGAGGTTCGCATTGCTTCAGTCTATCCAGAAATCACTGGAGCAGGTATTGGCCGCAAGCGCTCCAATGGGTTCTATCCTTACAATACCATAATGAACGCATTGAGTGAGATCGCAGAAAAAGCAGCCCACAAACATGGCTCAAACAAAACGCAGCTCAGAGATTGCTGCATCTGGGTCCCAGTTACGTGGAGGCTTTGTACGGATGAATTGAACCTCCTTGATTGAAATTTGATTTCCTTTGGCTTTGGCCGATTTCACCGCCAACTCACGGGGTTTTGCAATTTGTTGATTTACCTTTTGGCGAGGCGCCGCTTTAAATTTGATATAAAGGTCTTCAGGAGTTTCTTCTTCAAAGAATAGAACTTTGGATTTCTCTGGAGCCAGTCGGTAATCCTTGTTAGTGATCGTACCGCCAAATGTAAACCGCTTGAGGTAGGTCACTCCTTTGGCTTGGTAAGCCATGGTTATTTCCTGATCGCGATCGGGTCGAGCGCAATAAATCACATCTTTTCCTACGAACAATTTATCAGGCACTTCAATGACCTTGTATGATCCATCCTTGAAGACCATTAATAATTTATCATATCTGGAACAAGGAATCTGAAACTCATCACCTGAAATCTTATGCCCTAAATAACCTTTGGCTCGGTCGTAGGAAAACTTGAGGGATTTGAAAGCCGCATCTTTGGCTGTGACAGCAACAAACTCCGTCAACTGCGTACGTCTCGGATATTGCCCCCCATATTTCTTAAGCAACCCTTTGATGTGATTAATCGTATATCGAGTGATTGATTTCAGGTATTTCCGCGTTTCTACCAAATCAGCCTGCACCTTTTCCATTTCCTCTTTGTGCCGGTTGATATCAAAAAGAGAAATGCGTCGAATTCGCACACCAAGCAACATTTCGATGTCATCATCAATGATGTCTCGATAATACTCGCTACGATACGGCTCAAAACCTTTGTAAATCGCTTTGTAAATCGCTTCGTTCGATTTACATGATTCAATTTTTTTATAGATACGATTTTCAATGAATATACGAACGAGGGTCTTGAAAAACAAATCTTCCAATAATTTTTGCTCTTTAAGTTCCAGCTCGCGCCGCAATAAATCGACCAGTTGCTGGGTATTGAATTCCAAGACTTCACTGACAGACATTTCAACCGGACGATTGTCTCGAATGACAATCAAGCGGCTTGAGACGCTCGTTTCACAACCCGTGAAGGCATAGAGAGCAGGTACCAGTTTTTCCGCATGCAACCCGGGGGGTGACTTGATTTCGATCTCAATCTTTTCGGCTGTAAAGTCATTGATGCTGCGCACCTTAAGTTTACCTTTGCGGGTGGCATCCTCAATGGAGGAGATTAGTGACTCAGTAGTGGTGGCCGGGGGGATTTCAGTAATGTGAAGAGTCGACTGGTCCTTAACCTCAATCTTCGCTCGAATCTTGATACTACCTTTACCGTCGTTATAGGAGGAGGCATCCATCAAGCCTGCAGCCGGAAAGTCAGGCAGCACTTGAAAAGATTGTTTACGTAGAATAGAAATCTGTGCTTCCAGGAGCTCACAAAAGTTATGGGGCAAAATTTTGGCTGACAGCCCTACCGCAATACCCTCCGCACCGAGCATAAGTAACAATGGAAGTTTACTGGGAAGACAGACTGGCTCCTTGTTTCGACCATCATAACTGGGGACAAACTCGGTAAGTTCATTATTGAATAATTGAGTCCGCGACAGATCTGTCAACCGGCATTCAATATAACGCGAGGCAGCAGCGGGATCTCCGGTGAATACATTTCCAAAATTCCCCTGCCCTTCAATCAGGTATCGCTTGTTTGTCAGTACAACCAATGCGTCGCCGATAGAAGCATCCCCATGAGGATGATACTGCATACTGTGCCCCACGATATTGGCGACTTTGATGAATTTACCATCATCGTTTTGATGCAGGGACCAGAGGATGCGCCGTTGCACGGGTTTCAATCCGTCAACGAGATTGGGAATCGCTCGATCCCGGATGACATAGGATGCGTATTCAAGAAAATTTTCATCCATTCGTCGCTGGAGCAAGGTTCCCTCTCCAAGCTTACCGAATTGTGAACTGGATCCGGATTCGTCATTTTGTTCCGTTGACGCGTCATCCGCTGACTCAACCTCTGGAGATTCGGGCGTCACTTGATCCTCGATTGATTCAACAGGTTTGTCAGAGTCCTGAGGATGACCGTTTTTTTTCTTCTTGGGCGACATGATGGTTGTTACTCAGCTCTATGTTAATCCTCAACAGGCACAATCAGATTTTCCATGATATAATCTTTGCGCTGCGGCGTGTTGCGTCCCATGTAGAATGAAAAAATATGACTGGCGTCACTGTGTGAAGCATATTCAACCTGGCTTAAGCGCATATCCTCACCAATAAAATACTTGAATTCTGAGGGGGAAATTTCACCCAAACCTTTGAACCGGGTAATCTCAATACCACGAGCAAGTTTTTTAACAGCTGCATCCCGTTCTGCTTCCGAATAGCAGTAAATGGTTTTTTTCTTATTACGAACTCTGAACAGTGGGGTCTCTAAAATATAGAGATGACCTTCATAAATAAGCTGGTCAAAGAAACGGAAAAAGTAGGTAATCATCAAGTTTCGAATGTGTAATCCATCAACATCCGCATCCGTTGCGAGGATGACTTTGTCATAACGAAGATCATCAAGTGAGTTTTCAATACCCAGACAGCACATCAAATTATACATCTCATCGTTCTTGTAAACCACGTCCCGTTTCAGATCCCAGACATTCAGCGGCTTACCTTTAAGAGTGAAAATAGCTTGGGTATTCACATCTCGACAACTCACAATCGAACCCGCAGCAGAGACTCCTTCAGTGATAAAAACCATGGTGCCTTCGCCTTTGTTTTTTTTCTTGTTGAGATGCTTTTTACAATCCTTGAGCTGAGGTATCCGCAAGCTCACTGCCTTGGCGCGTTCCCGGGCCAGCTTTTTAACCGCCATCAGTTCCTTGCGCAACTTGCGCGTATCTTCAACCTTGGCGACGAGTTTTTCAGCCACAGCCTTGTCCTTATGGAGCAGGTGAAGCAATTGTTCTCGAACTCGACTAACAAGATCTGATCGAATCTCAGTATTACCTAGTTTGTTCTTGGTTTGAGACTCGAACATTGGATCCTGCAATCGAATCGCCACGGCACCTACCATGCACTCGCGCACATCATCCCCATCAAATTTACCCTTGGCATATTCATTGACTGCTTTGAGCAAACCCTCACGAAAGGCGCTGAGGTGGGTTCCGCCATCAGAAGTATATTGACCGTTTACAAACGAGAAAAAAGTTTCTCCTGATCGCCCCGTACTATGGGTAAAGCAGAATTCCAGGGTCTTGGAGCTGTAATAGATCGGAGGGTAAATCGCTTCATCATCGACGTCCTCCTTGATCAGGTCCAGAAGCCCATGTCTTGAATAAAAAGTCTCGCCGTTACATATCAGTTTCAGCCCAGAATTCAGGTAACTGTAATGTTTGAGCCGTCGTTCAATCAGCTCAGGCCGTAATTGGAGTTTTTTAAAAATTCCGGCATCCGGGATAAATTCTACATACGTGCCGTTTACTTCGTCCTTGCATTTGCCCTTCTTGCGTTCCTTGAGATTACCTTTTGAAAAGGAAGCTTCGGCATATTGCCCATCACGATGAGATCGAACCCGAAATAACTGTGAAAGAGCGTTGACCGCTTTTGTTCCAACTCCATTTAATCCGACGCTGAACTGAAATACTTCATCGTTGTATTTGGCACCTGTATTGATCGTCGAAACACAATCCACAACTTTTCCCAATGGAATACCTCGTCCATAATCTCTTACGATGACCTTCTTATCTTCAATCTCAATGACGATCTCCTTGCCGAAACCCATGATGTATTCGTCAATGGCATTGTCGATGACCTCCTTGAGCAAGATGTAGGCGCCATCATCGTAGTGAGATCCATCACCAATACGCCCAATGTACATGCCTGTACGAAGTCGAATGTGCTCCAGCGAAGACAGCGTTTTTATCTTACTCTCGTCGTAATTGTGTTCGGAATCACGTCCCATATGATTATCAGTTTGATTGTGTTGGGTTTTCCCAAAGTTTGGCCAAGTCAATTTACAGCCGTGCCATGAAAAGGCACAGGGGCACTTCGAGCAATTACGACAGAACAGGTTACGACTAGACGGGAAACCACAACAATCGGTTTTCCGCATCCTGCATCCAAGAGCCGCGCCGCAGGCACAAATCTAATGCAGAACGCACAAGGAATAACAAACATCTGGCTTTCTTCCACCCTTTTCGACAAATTTTTAAAGATGAAAACCTTTTCCCGAGATCAGCTTGCTCCAAAGAATGGACTCCAAAGGTTAATGCTCGCTTTGATATCTCTTCTGCCCCTGATGATTTCAAGCGAAAGCATCTCCGCAAGCACCCCCAAAAATATTGCCTTGATCGCTGGCCCAATCACAGGACATCCCAAAGATGCCCATGAATATGAAAAAACGATCACACTCATTAAACATTGCCTTGAAAGTTCGCCGAATGCTCCAGATCTCGAGATCTCAGCTCATTACGGAGGGTGGCCAATTGAACCTGAAGTATTGAACAGGGCGGACACCATCCTCCTGGTTTCTGATGGAAGCGACCAGGACGAGAGCATGCATCCATTTTATCGCGATGATCGGTTCGCAATATTGAAACAGCAAATGGACCGTGGATGCGGAATCATGCTACTGCACTGGTCCACTTTCCATCCAGCCCGGCATCATGATGATATCACCGAATGGATTGGCGGCTATTTCGACTATGAGACTGGTCCGGGACCACGCAAGTGGTTTTCAAAAATCCAGACTTGGGAAGACACCGTTCAACTAGCAACCCCAAATCATCCAATCCTTAAGGGAGTAAAACCTTTCAAATTGAAGGACGAATACTACTACAATATCAAATTCAGGAAATCCGACCCCGGGTTGTTACCGGTTTTGAAGGTCACTCCACCTGATCAAACCCAACCAGATACCGTTGGCTGGGCTGTCGAAAGAGCAAATGGATCCCGGGGTTTCGGTTTTACCGGCGGACATTTTCACGACAGCTGGTGGATCCCCGATTTCCGTCGCATGCTTCTCAACGCAATCGTCTGGACTACTGGTCATGATGTTCCAGAATTAGGGATTGAAAGCAATTTATCACCACGCTACAGAACGATGATCCTGACGGGCAACAACCACCCGGCTCACGATTGGAGGAAAACCACAGCTGCGTTGATTCATGCTGTTGAACTGGATCCCAGAAATTTGGCACATGCAACTGAATCTCCTGAAAAATGGCTGCTCGAAAATGACCCCTCCGATTACGACCTCCTGATCATGAATTATTGCAACTGGAAAAGCTCGGGATGGAACAGGGAGGCTCAGGAACGATTACGCAACTATGTTGAAGCAGGTGGTGGACTTGCCGTCATTCATTTCGGAAACGGAGCCTTTCATCCTTCGCTGCCCGAAGCAAAAAACTCCGATTGGCCGGGATATCGTGACTTGGTCAGACGCGTTTGGGATCATCATGGCGATAGCGCCCATGATCCATACGGAGATTTCCAGGTTATCATTTCGCAAGTGAAGCATCCCATTACGCGTGGGCTGAAAAATTTCGGTACCACAGACGAACTTTATTTCCAGCAAGCAGGCAAGGATCCAGTACAGGCGCTGGCTTATGCCTTTTCCAAGGTCACCCGAAAACCCGAACCCATGGCGTGGGCATATCGGGTTGGAAAAGGTCGAGTATTTCAAACTTTACTGGGGCACTCCAATAAGTCCATCCATCAAGCCGCCAATCTGATTCAAAGGGGAGCTACATGGGCAGCACACCAAAAGCCTCTCACTTTTGCCCCTCCAAGAACCATCGCCCAAAATGCTATCTTTCGCAATGGCAGCCAGTGGAGGCCAGACCAGCCATGACACCAAGAATATAAGCTAAAAGCTTGAGGGCATGGATAACTGGGGACGCTCGTAGTGAGCAAGGATGGATTGATCAGGCTGATTGGCGTCTGGAATACGCTCTCGCCAGAGGTCGATGATGTTGTGAATAAGGGAAAGATCCAGTCCTTCACAGGCAGTGCCGTAGGACTTGAGATAACCTTGACAGATGTTGAGCAATGCCAAGGCAGGCCGGTGGCGCCTTTTTTCTATGTGAACAAAGATACCCGCCAATTGAATGAGGGATTTATAGAAATTGTCCAAGTGGGTCCCTCGGCGTTCAAGCCATAAATCTTCCAGGACATCATGTGCCTCATAAAATCGCCCCTCATTGAAGGTTTGAAAATACCCCCAATAGCGTGGATCCCATTTACCGCAATCAATGAACGTTTCGGCAAATAAACGCATACGCTCCTTTTTGGTGCTCATTGTTATCATTTTTAATACTTTTTGGTTTAAAAGCAACTCAATCGAAGCACGCCACTTGACAATGGGTCCGCCGTCTCTCAATCTGGGTTCATGTCTAAAACACCTTTAGGCAGGGGTCTTGGAGCGCTCTTGGGAGGCTCCAAGCCACCCTCAGCAAAACCCCAGCCGCCCAAATCAGTTGAGGAGCCTGTTTCCTATCCCCCATTAGGGTCAGAGACATTGGCAAAGAATACCGACCTTTCACCAAGACATTTACCTGTTGACGACATACGCCCCTGCCCATTTCAGCCTCGACGTGAATTTGAAGCATCTGCTCTGGAGGAGCTATCGGATTCGATTCGTGAGCAAGGCCTTATTCAGCCACTCGTAGTCAGGAGAAAATCCGACCATTGGGAGTTGATTGCCGGTGAGCGCCGCTGGCGAGCCTCGCAGAAAGCTGGGCTCAAAGAAGTCCCAATCATCATTCGTGAAGCCGATGACAGGCAAGTCCTGGAACTGGCTCTCATCGAAAATCTCCAGCGTGAGAACCTGAATCCCATTGAGGAGGCACTGGGCTATCGCCAACTCATCCAGCAATTTCAACTCAAGCAGGAGGAAGCAGCCATTAAAGTTGGCAAAAGCCGCGCAGCAATTGCGAACGCACTGCGACTTCTCAAACTTCCAGATGATATACAACGGGATCTGGGAACAGGGAAGCTTAGTGTTGGTCACGCAAAAGTGCTGTTGGGACTAAGCAAGGAAGAGGAACAAGTTCAGGTTGGCCGAAGGATCATCAAGGATGCCCTCAGCGTGCGTCAAACCGAAGTTTTGGTTAGTGAAATCCATCAAAAGCATAAAAACAAGCAGCTAAGCGCCTCTCACCCTGTCACGAGAAACAATGAAAAGGATGTTCACATAGCACACATGGAGCAGCAGCTCGTGGAGAAATTCAAAACCAAGGTCAGAATAAAGTATCAGGAGGGAAAAGGTGCTTTAGAAATACGTTTTTTTTCCGATGAAGAACTTGAAAATGTCTTGTCTGATTTAGGGGTCTCCGCTGATTAAACATCAATGAACAGTCAAGAAGATTTGCGACAGAGTGTAGCGACAAAGCTACGAGAAAGAAAAGAAAAGGTTCAACAAAGCACTGCATTTGTTGGATTGGATGGTTTTGTAGATGAAATCATTCATGTTGTTGACAAGCGCATGGATGTAGCGAGATTCGAAAGGATCCCAACTATTCAGGGGTTTTCAGACCGCATCGGGGAGGCTGCCGGCAGAAGCACCAACCTTGAACTTGTCACGCAACGCATCAAATTGGGAGGCAATGGCCCGATCATGGCCAATGCCCTGGCCAAGGCAGGCATTCAGGTAACCTATCTGGGAGCACTCGGCTACCCTGACCCCAATCCGGTTTTCCAACCGTTAGTAGAAAAGGCAACGAAAGTCTTTTCCATTGCAGATCCTGGTCACACCGATGCCTATGAATTCCAGGACGGGAAATTGCTGATGGGCAAACTCACCCCACTGAATGAAATGCGATGGAAAAACATCGTTGATCGCATGGGCACAGAAACCTTCACTCAACAGCTCAACCAGTCCAGTCTGGTCGCATTCGTCAACTGGACGATGATGCCCTACATGAGTGAAATATGGGAAATGGTTCAAAGCGAAATCCTGAACAAGCAACCCAAACCGAACCCGAAAGATCGTAGGACATTATTCTTTGACCTGTGTGACCCTCAAAAACGTCCCAATGAGGATATACTGGAAGCCTTGAACCTGATCGCAGGTTTTCAACCTTACTTCTCCGTCACGCTGGGCTTGAATGAAAAAGAGGCTCACGAAATTGGTGAAGTGCTTGGATTGAAAGTAGAAAGTGATTCCAGGGAAGGACTGATTGACCTCGTTGAGCAACTTCACAATCACATCAAAGCAGACACGCTGGTGGTTCATCCCGTCAAATATGCAGTCGCGTCCAATGGCTCTGAAATTGTCTCAATCAATGGCCCATTCATCCCCAACCCGGTGATCACCACAGGCGCGGGAGACCATTTCAATGCTGGGTTTTGCGTGGGTAGATTGCTTGATTTAAGTCACCAGGAATCTCTGGCGACAGGCGTTGCCACCAGCGGATTTTACGTGCGTTCAGGCAAGAGTCCTACTGTCCTGGATCTCGCAGATATATTGGAAAACTGGCCTGAATAATCAATCTTCAAGCATCCTTCCACCTTGGATGTAAACACCCGCGGAAGGCGAGAAATGCGGACAACTCCTTTCATGGGTGGTGAAAAGGAGGGGGGGGCGTCCCACTCTGCGCCCTGATCAAATTTTACTCTGGACGCTTGATTTCGACGCCGTAAAGTTGAATATCATCCCAGTTACCGGTATCATCGAAAGCTCCCAAACCCACTTTCCCCCAGACAAAAGTTTTATCTTCTGCGATCATGATGGGATCCTCCATGTTATCCCAATAAACCTCAATCAAGCCGCTTGCGACCCGACGTTTGATTTTAACGGTATGCCATTCGGTATCCCATGGGGTCCCTGAGGTGGTTCGTGTAGAGATCTTGATCCTTGGAGCGTCATTGACGATGAATATCTGGTTGGCATGATCATCGGTTTTTTGCCCAAGATGCACATAATAGAAATGCTCTGGATCTTGCCACCCAAAGAAGAGGCACATGCTTCGGTGACCATAATCTCTCTGCGTAGTGATAACGCGTGCGTATAAATCAAAATCCCCTGTCCAGGTATCATTCAGCAGGGAGTAATTGAAAGGACTCCGGTGGGTGGGCTTGTATTTACTCTGGCGATGCAGACTGTATACCTTGCTGCCATCCTGCTCGATCACGCGCCAGGCATTCGGGTCGGTAGGAGTCCACTGCTGCGCACCCGATTCAAAGTTCTCCCTTTTGATAAGCGGTAAATCGGAGGCTCCTGGACTAACGGTGGACCTTGCCGGACGGACGGGTAATGTCGCGAGCCGAGCCTTGCCATTGATCTCTGCCATGGTGAAATCTCTGCGGTCAATCATCCCCTCCCCAGCTTGATGCACTTCCAGGATGACCTTGGGAACCTCATGGCGAGTATCAATATCAAAAACACAATAAAGTTTTCCTTCCCCATGATTCAGGAACATCTCTGGTAAATTCCTGGTAGGAAAATTACTTGACCCCAGGGGCCCTGATGTCACTTCGATGATTCGCTGGTTGATCTGATATCCGCCAGTAAAATGACGATCGCCCGAAAGCAGGATGACACCCTCGATATTCTCCTGATCAATCCACTCGAAAAAACCCAACTGCTCACGCTTGAAACTGCTCCATGAATCCCGGTGCCCATTCTTTTGCCATTCACTTCCTGAGGCGATGAACTTCAACTTTGCCGTGGATTGTTTCAGCCCCTGCTTGAGCCACTGCCATTGTCTCTTCCCCAGCATGGTCTTGGTTCCATCTTCCTTGGCGGAGTTGGGAGAGCGGTAATAACGATCATCCAGCATGAAAAATTCAATATCTCCATAGGAGAATCGATAATAAGTCCCCGGGTTATGCGCTTCGCCATAAGAGGGATTGGCCCACATGGACTGAAAGGTCTGCAGGGAAGACTGCCTTCCTTCTGCCGTCCTGTCGCTATCGTTGGGACCGTAATCATGGTCATCCCAGATTCCATAGACCGAAGTGTGCTTCGCAAGATCTCGAAAACCTGACACGGAACGGTGATCATAGTAAGCCGCTCTCTGAACCTCTGGCACGGTGGAGTCGGCATAATGGTTATCCCCCAGCATTAACAACATCTGAATGGATGGATCCACGGCCATCTCTCCCCATGCAGCTGCAGCAAACTTTCCTTCACGGCCAACGCAGGACCCAAAAGCAAATCTCAAATGCGTCGATTTCCCCTCACTTGGAGCCGTATCAAAAAATGGATAAGGAGCCGTCAGGCAAGGTAGCCCATCTAAGAGGACATCATAATAATATCGCGTTTCAGGATTTAATTGTGTGACTTGTATATGACCATTGTGATCAGATTGATCGCCCAACAAGAGGCCGTCAATCTGACGCCCATCTTCCAGTGAGGGCTGTTGAGAAAAGATCACGCTCAATCGTGCAGTTTCAGAAGCCTTCACCCATATCCGTGCCTCATGACTCCCTACGTGTCCCAGCATGGGGCCCAATTGCAGATGTGGGTTTGCCCGAACATTGTGAACCACACAGACGAGGCAAACGACTAGGTACCCGAGAATGGAACTTGGATTGAGATGCATTGAAAAGAGATACCAAAAGAGGATCCGCATGGCGAGCCTTTGAAATAAACATTCGGCATTGATAAAAGCCTGGCCGACGATTAGGTTTTTTACGTGAATCCTATTGCCTTTCACATCGGAAACGTCGCCATCCACTGGTATGGCATTTTGGTAGCTATCGGGTTTCTAGCCGGATTCTGGACGGCAAGCCGTCGTGCACCGCTGGACGGCCTTAGCTCAGAGTCTGTTGCAGACATCGGCCCATGGTTGATTGTTGGAGGGCTGGTTGGAGCGCGGATGCTGTATGTTATCACCTACTGGCAGGAGGATTTTTCAGGTGCCCCCCTGGTGGATATTTTCAAGATACGCCAGGGAGGATTGGTTTTTTATGGAGGATTCATAGGAGCCACCTTATGCGCCATTTTTTATGTTCGAAAAAATAAAATACCCATCTGGAAAATGGCAGATGCATTGGCCCCCAGCATTGCTCTCGGACATGCATTCGGAAGACTCGGCTGCCTGATGACGGGGTGTTGCTATGGGAAAGCATGTTCACTCCCCTGGAGCATCACGTTTCCCAGAGATCATGTCACCCACCCTATAGCAGTTCATCCAACCCAGCTTTATGAGTCCTTTTTCAACTTCGCTTTATTTGCTGGATTGGCGTGGATCTACCGCAAAAAGAAATTCGATGGACAGGTGTTTGCTCTTTACCTGATGGCTTATGCCTTTTTGAGAGCCGTCAATGAACTCTTCCGAGGAGATTACGAACCCTCGAAGCACCTCGGGATTCTCACTCCCGGCCAATTGACTGGGATTCTGATTATGTCGGCAGGAATCGCGATGTGGTTTTTCTGCAGCAGCCAGATCAGGAAAGAAAAACTTCAAACCCAGGAATAGCCTATGACTGCCCGAGGCAAATCCCTTTAATAGCACAGCTGAATCCATGGAGGAAAATACCGAGTTATCAAAAGAGTTTCTTGTCGAGCAAACGGACCTCAGTACAAGGCTGGACCTCTGGTTACATCAGAGGATGCCAGATACTTCGCGAGGCATCTTGGGAAAATGGATCAAACAGGGGCACATCCTGGTAAACGCGGCAAAGACAAAAGCCACGCATAAACCAAAATCAGGCGATCGCATCACCGTGAAGGAGCCAAAACCTCGACCGATGCAACTGACCCCAATCGACCTCCCGCTGAGCATCCTCTTCGAAGACTCCGATCTGCTGGTCATCAACAAACCACCTGGACTGGTGGTCCATCCCGCAGTCGGACATGAGCAAGGCACGCTCGTGCATGCTTTGCTCCACCACTGCAAGGGGCAGCTGAGTGGGATCGGCGGAGTGGCTCGCCCCGGTATTGTGCATCGCTTGGATCAGGATACGAGCGGGTGTCTAGTCGTCGCGAAAAACGATTCAACCCATCAGGGCCTCGCAAATCAATTTGCAGATAGAAGCACTGGAAAAACCTACCTGGCTGTAAACTGTGGATCGGTGAGCCCTGCAAAAGGAACCATCAACGCACCCATTGCCCGTCATGCAACGCGTCGAAAAGAAATGGCAATTATGGAACATGGTCGCCCTTCCGTCACTGATTTCAATGTGATCCAGCGGTTTGGGCGATTGGCCACATTTACAGAAGCAGTGATTCAAACCGGACGAACCCATCAGATCCGCGTACATTACAAGCACCTGGGATACCCTCTGTTCGGTGATGCGATCTACGGTAAACGCAGCAACAGCAAACTATCCCTGTCAATACAGTTCGAACCAGCGCGTCAACTGCTGCATGCATGGAAACTCTCGTTTCAACATCCGGGAACCAAAGAATCACTTACCCTTACAGCGCCCTTACCCGAAGATTTCAGACAGGCATTGAGGCATCTGGCTTCCATCACGGATGTCAGCGTTCAAGATTGGCTTCCTGCATGACCGCGACACCGGGATTGAGTTCCCATTCCTGAAAACTTGTGAGAGTCCCAAGAGCGATGTAGGATTTGGGTCATGGTCAATTCAAGCACCGTTACAAGCCTCATTTTAACATGTTGGATGGGCATGTTCTCAGTTGTTGAAGGAGCGGAAAAATTGAAGCTCAAGTCAGATACCCACGTCGTTCTGGTAGGCAATGGTCTGGCGTCTCGCATGCTGCAGCACGGCTTTTTTGAAACTGAATTATTTCTCCGACATGCCAGACATCGCCTGGTCATCCGCAATATGGCCGATGAAGGAAACACACCGGGATTTCGCCCTCATTCAGGTCGTCCTTCACCATGGGCATTTCCCGGGGCGGAGGCTTATTACGCTCCACTTTCTGATGCAAAGGATCGCTGGGGATCGGGACATAAGGGACATGGAACATATGATTCACCCGATGCCTGGCTCACAAGACTCAGCGCGGATGTCATCATTGCCTTCTTTGGTTACAACGCATCTTTCAATGGCGCACAAGGGCTGGAAGCATTCAAAAATGAACTTCGCGATTTTATTCGCCATACCATGGCACAATCCTACAACGGCATTCATCCACCAGAACTGGCACTCGTGTCACCTATTGCATTTGAAGATCTCTCTGCAAGGATCGGCACACCCAATGGGCAGGTCGAAAACGCCAATTTAGCCCTCTACACGGCGGCGATGGAAGATGTGGCCTCTGAGTTGAATGTGCGGTTTGTCAATGCATTTGCCGCGAGCCAGATGTGGTATGATGCTTCAAGCGAACCTTTGACCCTCGATGGGTTTCAACTTTCGCGCGAAGGCAACGCACTGTTTGCCCCCTTCCTCGTGGATCAAATCTTCGCAGCTTACGATGACACCAGTGTGAATGAGCCCGCATTGCATGCGGCAGTCATGGAGAAGAACTGGATTTGGAACAAGCTCTACAAGAGCCCGAATGGCGTTCACGTTTACGGGCGACGGCACAGGCCGTTCGGCCCGGATAACTACCCTCATGAACTCAAAAAACTGGAGGAGATGACCGGCAACCGAGACCAGGCCATCTGGGCCATTCTCTCCAATGATTCCTTTGATCTGGAAAAAGCAGATCTAGGCACACACACCTTGCCAAGCATTGAAACCAATTATCGCCCCAGCAAGAAAAACGGCACTATTGAATATAAATACGGACAGGATGTGGTCGATACAATGACGGTTCCTGATGGCTATCGGATTGAGCTTTTTGCCTCTGAAGAAACCTTCCCTCATTTGGCGAACCCGGTTCAGATGTCATTCGATAACGCAGGTCGTCTTTGGGTTTCAACCATGCCGAGCTACCCGCATTACCAACCGGGTGATCCAAAGCCCAACGATAAACTCATCATCCTTGAGGACATCGACATGGACGGCAAGGCGGACAAGCAAATCATTTTTGCAGAAGGATTGCATCTTCCCACAGGTTTCGAATTTGCACCTGAAGGCGTTTATGTTGCACAGGGAAACCACCTCATTCTTCTTACCGATACGAATGGCGACGATAAAGCGGACCAACGCCAGACCATAATGAGTGGATTCGACGACCATGACACTCATCATGTGATCAGCGCTTTTTGTGCTGATCCGGTCGGAGCCATTTACATGGGGGAAGGAACATTTCTGCATAGCAACGTGGAAACCCCTTATGGCCCCGTCCGAAGTTCCAACGGAGGATTTTTCAGATTCGATCCCAGGAGAAAACACCTCGAGCGTAGTGCACGATTATCCATCCCCAACCCATGGGGAACCGCTTTTGATGATTGGGGTCAAATCTTTTTCACTGACACCTCGGACCCTAATGTTCGCTGGATGACACCAGGAACCGTGGCGGTGCCTTATGGCTCTTTCTCTCCCAATCCAGTCAATTTGATTGAAGACGCACATCGAGTCCGTCCAACTTCGGGGCTGGAATTCATTTCAAGCCGTCATTTTCCAGATGAAGTGCAAGGTGATCTGTTGATTCATAACACCATTGGCTTCCTGGGTACCAAGCAGCATTCCATGAAAGATGCAGACACCGGGTTCGAAAGCCACTTTCAGCAGGACCTTCTGAAAGGTCGGGATGGAAATTTCCGGCCGGTCGATATGGAATTTGCACCAGATGGATCCCTCTACCTCGTGGACTGGCACAATGTCCTTGTAGGTCACATGCAGCACAGTGCCAGAGATCCGTTGCGAGATCATGTCCACGGTCGAATCTACCGTATTACCTATCCCTCGCGCCCTCTCGTCAAACCCGCCGCCATTGTAGATGCACCTTTGGCGCAATTGTTGGATAATCTCAAGCTTCCGGAATACAGAACAAGATACCGCACTCGCCGGGAACTTAGAGGACGTGATCCAGAAAAAGTCCTCTCAGCCTTGAAGCGCTGGATTAGAGAACTTGAATCAACGTCTCCACATTACGAGCATCATCTGGTCGAAGCCATGTGGGTTGGGTGGGGAATGGACAGGATTGATCCCAATCTGCTGAAGCGCCTTTTCACTTCCAAGGACTTCAGGGCGCGCGCTGCGGCTGTGCGCGCGGTACGATACAATCGACATCAAATCCCGGACTCAAACGCCTTACTGCATCAGGCGGCCCAAGACACCCATGGCAGGGTTCGTCTGGAAGCCATTGTCGCAGCTTCCTGGTTAAACCCAAAGGAAGGATTGCCCATTGTTCAGGAAGCGGCAAAAAAACCCATCGATACATGGATCCAACCTTTTTACGAAACGGCGCTGAAGCATCTCAAAGGCGAAACCATTCCGACTGAGAAATGGTCAACTCCCGAAACAACCCTGAGCGGGAGGGCCAGAAAGCTCTATTTGCAAGGGGCAGAAATCTACCGTCGTGAAGGACATTGTATCACATGTCATCAGGAAAACGGGCAGGGACTTCCAGCCGCACAATTCCCTCCTCTCGCCGAATCGGAATGGGTATCTGGTGATCGAAATCGCTTGATCAAATTGACGCTGCATGGACTCCTTGGCCCTATCAAGGTCAAAGGCGTCGCCTATCAGGGACTTGTTCCCATGACTCCTTTCAAGGGACTTTCCAACGAGGAACTGGCATCAGTCCTTACCTATGTTCGGAATTCATTTGGCAATGAAGCCTCAAGCATCCAACCAGAACACATCGAAGCGATTCGGAAGGCAACACGCGATCAGAAAGGTTTTCTGAGATCTGAGGATTTATGAAATTGATTCCTATCATTGCCTCAGGACTGGTCATCACGGTTACATGTGCGCTGGCAAATGTTCGATGTGAGGAGAATCAACATCACATTGTTATCACGCGCAATGGAAAGCATGTCCTGACTTACCATAAAACCGTTAAAACCCCCCCAGGAATAGAAGAGAAATACGGACGCAGTGGCTTCATCCACCCCATTTCCACTCCGTCAGGAAAAATCATCACGGATGATTATCCCGTGCCACATCACAGTCACCAGCACGGCATGTTTTTTGCCTGGAAAAAGGCAAGCTTCGAGAACGAGCAACTCAATTTCTGGGAACCCGGTCATGCTTCCATACGCCATGAACAGGTATTGAAAATCATCAACCAAGAACACGCTGCAGGATTTCGTGTCGAACTGGCTCACCTGCTGGGTAAACAGCGCATTCTAAAAGAAATCTGGAATGTCAAGGTTGAGGCCAGGACGGGTCATATCGACTTCCGCTCGGATCAGATGTGTGCAACGCATTCCTCCTTAACGGTGGAACAACATCATTATGGAGGTATGGCTATTCGGGGCAACCGACAATGGTTCAAGGATGCACACACGTCAGCAGGGAAAGGTGCTCGGAAGGATACGTTTATTGAAGTCTGCAAGATGATCACCAGTGAAGGCTTATCGCAAAAAAATGGTAACCACAGCCGTCCTGACTGGGTTTGCATGACGGGTAAAATTGATCAGGCTCCTGTTTCAATCACACTCATACCACATCCGTCTAATTTCAGGCATCCGCAGCATGTCAGACTCCACCCTGACATGCCCTATTTCTGCTATGCTCCCATGGTGAATGAACGCTTTATGATTGCACCGGGCAAACCACTGATTTCACGCTTTAGAATCATCGCAGAAGACGGCGAACCTGATGCCGGAATATTGAATTCTATTCAAAAGGTTTACGCTCTCATTGAGTGAGACTGGCCCTTCAATAAAAAGCACATTGATCGGATTGTGCCCTGATTCGCACAGTTACCCTATGGGAATTATATGGCAGCAATGAGAACATGAGCGCATTTGAAGATCGATCGACATATCAGGGAAGCAATCGATGGACTTTTGGCTGGATGCTTGCGACAGGATATCTGTTTGCCTTTGCTGCCATGACTTTATCCAATCCTTGGAGCATGGAAATTGGATGTGCCTTTGGATGCTTGCTCAGCGGACTCATGATTCAGGCGTCCCGCTCTGCTTACTTCCTGAATCAATGGGATGCCTTTTTGCATTGGGCGGTTGTGCTGGATATTTTTTTAGAGGCAATCCTCATCCCTTCTCATGATCACTGGGGCTTCTTGCTCTGCGGATTGGCCTTTGGAACGGTAATCTTCTCTTACAGGAATCACCAGCTCAAGATCCAGAGTGCAGGGTAAGAAAACAGGCGGACTCCTTTTGGAATCCGCCTGTCTACTGTAAAGTTTTGAGGATTCTCTGGAATCCGAATCAAGTAATCGCTGGCACCTCAAAAGGCTTACGGTAAACACGCGTCAACATTTCGTTGGCACGTTCATTCCCCAGAAAGGCCGTTCGAGTCGCGTCCATCTTGAGGTGCTGTCCCAGACTGACTGGAGTCAAGTTGAGATCCACATCATTCACCTGAATATGTTCCAGCATGCGGCCAATAGACTCGGCTGCCAGTGCATCCCCTTTGATCTGTTCGAGTACTTGACCAGGAGACGCATTGCCACCGAGATAATAAGAAATATTACCGGTGTGACAAAGCGCGCTGGAAACGTGTCCTTCCCAAATGTCTGCATTCAGGTCACGTCGCTTGCGACTTCGAACCGCTTTGATGCAATTGGCAAAATGATCCCCTCCTCCGGAGAATTTCCGGATCTCCTTTCCATTGTGCTCATAAGCAGTAGCTGTGCTGTAGGAAGGAATCACCATATAACCATTTTCACAGTCGACCACCACCCCTACATCCACCCCACGATATTTCGGACGTGCATTGTTTTGAGCATAAGCCCCCAGACCACGCACTTCGAAAATCAACGGAGCTTTTTCATAGTTGTGAAAGACGATTTGAGTGTTCGCTGTATCTCCATCATCAATGTAACCAAGGCGGCCACCAATACTGAATACCTCGGGCGATAACTGATCTTCACCCAGAATCCAACGTGCAATGTCCATTTGATGAATGCCTTGATTGCCCAGATCGCCGTTACCTGTATCTCGCACCCAATGCCAGTCATAATGCAGACGATCGCGCATCAAGGGCTTCAATGGAGCTGGCCCTGTCCAAAGATCAAAATCAATACGGGAAGGCACCGCCTGAGGTCCATCAACTTTGCCTATGGATTTACGGCGCTTGTAACAAAGACCGCGAGCGACGCGGACTTTACCAAGGTTTCCATCTCGGATGAACTTGACCGCTTCCTGCATACCCGGATTGGATCGGCACTGAGTACCTGTCTGAACAATCTTTTTATGCTTACGTGCTGCATTGACGATTTGCTGACCTTCCCAGACATTGTGAGAGACCGGCTTTTCAACATACACGTCCTTGCCAGCCATAATCGCTTCGACACTGATCAGAGAATGCGTATGGTTTGGTGTGGCAATCGAAATTAAATCAATTTCCTTATCTTCAAGCAGCCTGCGGTAATCGGAATACGTTTTGAGTTTTTGGCCGGGCTGGCTGTATTTCTCTGCACCTTTCTCGAGCACATCCTGATCAACATCACACAAGGCAGCTAATCGGACTCCGGGCTGACTACTGAAGCCATCAATATGACTCTTGCCACGTCCCCGAAATCCCACAACACCCACTCGGATTTCTTCATTGGCGCCGAGCACTCGATTGAACGGATCTACCATCGCAAAGGTTGTGGCGGCAGCGGCTCCAATTTTGACAAATTGTCTCCGCTTCATTGTTTTTTTCATACAGATTGGTTTTGAAATATGGCTGAAATGCGTCTTTTCAATACTGAGAGTTACTCCTTGCTGAATAATTCGTAACGATGCCCCACCTGCCCGGTTGTGGTATCTCCCTGATGGAAGTAAAAACGATAAGCCCACTTGAGATTTCCACCCTTTTTGATGGTCAAATCACCTGTCCCAGCCTCTTTTCGCTCGAAATGATGCACTCCAAAAGGGTTGGCTGCAAACAAACCATAATCACGCACATGCCACCAGGTAGGATGACGAGGGTTCTCTGGGTGATCAAAAATTGCGACTCCGACAACATCCTCATTGACAGGGCCATGATAGTCTACCCATTTGGCCCTTTTGCCCCAAGTCTCGCCATCTTTGACACCCTCACTGTTCTCGATGTGTCCTTTCGCTACTTTACCCTTCAAACGCATGGTAGGAGCCAATCGCAAAGCCATACTTCCCTCCTTGGTATCACCCATCACGATTTCACCATGGGATGCTCTTACCTCGATATCAAAATCCACTACACGCTCTGAAGAGGGCCGGTTATGAATGGTCATGGTTCGCACATCGGATCCCACAATTTTTCCGTCTTTGGCCACCAAATGGTTTAGGGTCTTGATGACACCTGATTTTCTCCCTGAAGTGATGCGTAGAAAGGCCACATGTCGGGTGGTTCCCGCTTTGTCACTTTCGGACCAGAAATCATGTCCATTAATATCGCCATGCGCATACCAGAAGGATCGATGATGTGGATGATCATGAGACTCACCCTCGCCCTCCGCCATCGGCCAGTTGCGGGTCATCGCATGCCCCTCAGGCCCCATCACAGGATAAAAGAAAGGGCGTGAAACATCCTGATAATGATACTCGGTAAAAAACTCCCCGTTAATCTCAACGCGTAGTTTGCCGTCCACCGGAGAAATCAATACACCCTTGAAGACATTTTCACCACCTAGAACACCAGTTGGAAAAAAAAGAATAAAAGCAGCAAGCACGGCAAGGCATGCCGATCGAATGAATAAACGCAAATGGAAGTACATGATGCAAATAATGAAAAAGTTTTGTAATTTTGCAACAAAAAGGTCGCGGCAATTAGCCCTTTTATGAGTCATTGATTGAATATTGCATTGGAAGGAACTGAGCAAGATTGGACTCTCAATCCACAAGAAATGTAGATCAAATGCATGAATCCATCTGGTAAATTATCAGGCAATAATCAATGAAATCATCTTCTTATCTTATCCCTCTGATTGCATTGACTAGCATAGTGGCTCGATTCTCAATAGCAGCCATGGCCGGTGAGAAGAAGACTATCGATTCCAGGAAAATCAAAGCGCTTTTTGTATGCTACTGCACTATTGGCCGCGCAGTGGATGGTAAAGGTGAGACCAGCGGGAGAGAAAGCTGGCGCCTGGAATCGCTGAAAAACTACAGCAGAAAAAACCAGGATTAAGAGCGTGCTCAAAGGTCTTAAAAACAAAGAAGGAAAAGGATTACTGGATCCTTTGGAGAAGGGTTGAAAGCATACGAAGCAAAGACATTGATTAAATAAATGCGAAAATTTTCAGCTGCGAAAAAGAAATGAACCGACTACCTGAATACGCCCGCAGCTTGCAGAGAACGTCGCCCCATCAAATTGGAAGGATTTCATTTATTTGGAAGAGACGTGAAAAATGAGGTGGTAACCTACCGACATGAGAGTGATATCCACAATAATATGAGACACCCATGCTCCGATCAATGATTGGTGACGCACCATCAACCAGGACCAAATTGCCCCCGCTACGCCCACAGTCAGACCGTATATCCAGCCAATTGGCCCATGAAAAAACTGTGTAGTCACGACTATATGGTGTGAAGCAAAACCAAGAGCACCCACCCCATATGCCAGGCTCTTCGAATTCAAGAATCGATGAAGATTCCCAAACACAAACCAGCGCCAGTAATATTCCTCCAACAGACTGTGCAAAAAAGACAAAAACAAACCAAAGATTACGAAATGAGATATAACTCCCATTTGTTCAGCTTTTTCACGCACGACAGCAGCATGTTCAAATACCGCGTTTCCAAAAGGAGAAAACAACACAAAGAGGACACACAGCGACATCAGGATTCCACATCCCACTCCCTCCATTACAATGTTCCATTGGAACTTGAACATTGCTCCAAGCTTACCAAGCCCTTCCTTCAAGAGGAAAAATGCTCCAAATACAGGCCATACAAGGGTAAACAACTTGATCGAAGCATAGACAGGTTGCACCCAATTCGATTCAGCGAACCAGACAAAATAAAAAAGCGCCCCGATGCACGGAATGATTAGAGCAGGAAAAACTCCAATCCAGAGAACGTATTTTTGCAATGGAAAATTGTGTTTCACTGATAATGGAACCGAAACCATTTCGTGCAGGTATACCCGCATCAATGCACAGTGTTTCAAGTAAATGCATTTACTCCCCTTGAGGCAGAAGATAAACAACCGACTTATTACGCAATCCAACAATCAATTATCCTGACCCTAGAGTAAAGAATCGCAGAGCCATGCTGACGGTCGACGATTACAAATCAGAATATTTTATTTTATCTGTTGACCATACATAGAAAGGCTGATTATATAAATCCCATAACTTTTAGGATTTTCGGGCTGGTAAGTCTCATTAGCTTACTTACTCACATAACTTTTCTGATTAAAGCGGTAAAACGTTGAGATCAGGATACTACAACATCCTACATATTAAACACTGGTTCTGAAAATTCCCCGGGCCCTTAGCCATCCTCTGGCGATAGGGCCCGGTTTTGATTTATAAGGGGCCTTTTATTCGAGTGTCAGTCTCCGCCTCGCTGATTTGATCTTGCCGCATGGCCACCTCTTTAACACAATTCCATCAATGATTCTGCCCATCGTAAAATATGGACACCCGGCCCTGAGACAAAAAGGAGCAAGCATCGAAAAATTTGACGGCAAGCTGGAGACATTCGTCGACCATATGCTGGATACGATGTATGAGGCCGATGGTGTCGGACTAGCTGCCCAGCAAGTAGGCAAAGTACTTCAAATTACCGTGCTTGATGTTTCACATGCCGAGGACAGGCCTTCGACCATGACTGTTGATGGCAAAGAAGTGGAAATCAAAAATTATATGCCTTTGGTGCTAATCAACCCGGAAGTCGAGCCGCTGAATGAAATGATCAAAGGACCTGAGGGATGTCTCAGCTTTCCCGAGATTTACGCGGATATAGAGCGACCTGAATCCGTTGAAGTGAAAGCGCAGGACCACAAGGGAACGCATTTTACTTTTACCTGCGGCGGCTTGCTCGCTAAAGCGGTTCAACATGAGTTGGATCACCTGAAGGGAATCCTGTTCATTGACCGTATGGAACGAAAAGACAAAGACAAATGGAGAGCGGCTTTGGAAGCCATGCGAAGTGAGACTCAGCGAGAATTAAAAGCCGGTAAATAAAGAAGCCCCCATTTTAAAGGCAATCTCAGCTCAGATATATTGTTTCCTTAGATGCGAAGGAAGGATATTCAGCTCATTCCGATACTTTGCTACAGTCCTGCGAGCGATTTTAATTTCTTTTTGTAACAGATTCTTGACGATTTGGTCATCTGACAAGGGCTTAGAGGGGGCTTCAGATCGCACCATATCCTGAATAATGTCTTTTACAGTCGCATTGGAAACATCTGTGCCTGAGCTAGTTTGAATCCCTGAGGTAAAGAAAAATTTCATTTCAAAAATCCCCTGTGCACATTGAAGATATTTTCCAGAAACCGCACGACTTACGGTCGTTTCATGCACACCGACTTTCTCCGCAACCTGCATCATCGTCATTGGCTTCAGGTGTGCGATACCGTTATCGAAAAACTCATTCTGGCGGCGCACGATTTCTTTGGCAATATTGCTGATCGTTTGCTGCCTTTGATCGATACTCTTGATGAGAAATTTCCCGGACCTGATTTTTTCCCTGATATACTCCTTTAAATCGGAAGCACTTCCAGTCTGCGATAATAGGTCCTTGTAGGTATTACTGATACGAATACGCGGGATGTGATCGTTGTTGGTGCTGACCACATACTCATCGCCAGTTTTGGTAATGAATACCTCAGGTGACACGTAAGTTTCCCCGTCATTGAGATAGGCATTGCCCGGGCGCGGATTCAATCGACTGATATGCTCGGTGGCCTGAACAACATGCTCAAGTGAAACTCCCAAATCGCGAGCAATTTCAGGGAATTTACGCTTGCCTAGCAATTTGAAACAGCGATCCAAGATTCTGTATTCCAGAGTCATTTCCCGCTCAGCCCTTTCAAGCTGTAACATCAGGCACTCACGCAAGTCTATAGCCGCTACCCCAGCAGGTTCAAAAGTTTGAATCAATTCAAGAATTACCTGAATGGTTTCCTTGGGGGTATTGGTAGAAAAAACTAATTCGTCGATGGACGCGTTGAGATAACCTTTTTCATCAATGTTTCCTATTAAGAGATCAGCAATTTGATGTTGATCCGGGCTCAGGTCAGAGAGTCTTACCTGTTCTCGAAGCGTTTCCTGCAGCGACGTCGTGGTGGTCAAGCTGTCAAACATGTGCTGACGGCGCTCATCGTCTTCTTTGGAATGCCTTTTGACTGGAAGTGCTGTTTCAGAAAAATAATCTCGCCACTCTTGATCAAGTTGGGAAAGTTTCTCAATCTGCGACTCCCATTCTTCGGAAGTATCTCTGGAATCATTGGAATCATCGGAATCAGAGAAACCCTCCCCTGCATCGTTGGAACTATCAGACTCGGTATCACTGGAGGAATCTTTGGATTTCAACTCCTGTTCGATCAGTTCTTCGAGAACTGGATTCTGCTCTAACTCTTGGTTAACAAGGGCTTGCAACTCAAGCATTGGCGCTTGCAACAAGGCAAGTGACTGCTGAAGCTGTGGCGCCAACATCTGGGAAAGCGCCATCTTTTGAGATAGGAAAAGACCTTGTGCCATAAGCAAAAAACAATATACACCAAAAAGCGCAACCTTTCAAGCCAAAGCGGCATGAAGATTGCTGCAGGAAATGTATCAAACAGCGTGAGACAAAAGCCAATAACTGATGGACAAGTGATTTTAAAACACTTTCAGGTCAAGATACCTTCTTGGTCACAGCTTTCTCGGCTTCTCTCTGAAGATTTGTAAAATTACCCTCTTCACAACAATGCACAAATCCTTCAGTAACTGACTTCAGCTGCTCCCACCTTTGGCGAATACGGACAGCTTCAGGCGGGGTGATATGATTATCCCCTGCGGCAGAAGCAACGACGGATAATAAATCGGCAAATTCCTGCACTATCGTGTTCGTTGCCGGAATAAGGAAATCTGGATGGGCATGGGTGTTTTTGGGGTTATGAATGAAAAAGCCGCCTCCTTGTTCACAAACCCACTCCAGCAATCGCTTATCCTGAGTACTATCAAGCAAATCTTTGAGACGATCCAATGGGTTGGGAGTGCCACTTCCCTTTTCGCCTTTGGGTTCAGCCCATTTGTAAATCATGGAAAGAGAGAGACCCATATCTTCTGCGATTTGCTTGGGACTTCCTTCTTTGAACAAATCGCGAAGTAACTCATGTGATTGCATCAGAGAATTTTACGCTGCCAACCTTACAAAGGCAAGATAGATTTACGGCATCGGCAGAAGATTTACCCGGTAAAACCTTGGAGAGAGCAGTCCACCGGTCAGCGAACCATCATCAACAAATTCAAATGAGTCTGTTTCAGAGGTGATTACCTGAGGAATGTCGTTCCATGGACCAAGTAATGAATTGGCGAAAGAAATCCGGTAAGCAAGTCCAGACATACCCGACCATCGAACTGTGATTTGACCGTTTGCGAAACTGACACTGTCGATATTGGCCGGCGCTGCTGCTCCTGGCTCTTTTCCTTCTTCACGGGGATTGCCTTCAAGAACAGCAATGCGATAAAAAGCATGTTCAGCCGGCAAGTCTATGCAGTGGGTCAGACTGTTCCCATTGGATTCCAAAGTTTCAAGAACAGACCAGTTTCCAACTGAAATATCCGAAGTTGCCTCAACCTGATAAACCTCACCAGTTGTTGAGGACCAGGAAAGGCAGACCTGATCATCTGCCAATGACATGATGGGATCAATGTAACTCAATACAACGGGCTCCACAGGAACGCCGGGCTGCCCCGCAAGCTCTCCAATCCGGAAAAACTGATAAGTCGTTGGCAAACTGACGCAGAATTGCATGTTGGCATCATTTGCAGTGATAACTTCCACTTGTTGCCAATCCAAACTAGTAACACCACGGTTGGCCTGAATTACGTAATCACTCCCTTCAGTGGCAGTCCACAGGAGGCAGATACGGTTTTGATTAAATTCAACTACAGGATCAATAAAAGCAGTGATGACCCGGTCACCGGGAAGCTGAGGATCGCCTCCGCCTGAGCGGATCCTGAAGAAACGGAACTTGGTGGGCAGCTGGACACAGTATCTTGTTTGATCTCCAGTGGCCTGCACTTGTTCAATCGCGGTCCACACGGAATCCTGAAGGCCGGTTCTAGCTTCAACGGTGAAGATATCACCTGCGTGCGAAGGCCATTCCAAGCAGATTTGCTTGTCTTCAATTTGCAGGATAGCGTCAATAAATTCAACCGTATCAACCGGTGCCTCAATGTCTCCAGCAAGCACCCTCAGGAACCTGATTTCGGTTGGCAATTCTAAACAGTAAGCACTCTGATTGGCATCCGCAATGACAGTATCAATCACTACCCAGTCTCCGTCTCTCAAATCGACCAATCCTTCTATCTGATAGGTGCGTCCTGTTTCAGAATCCCAATCAAGACAGATTTCATTATCACCCACATTTAGCACCACATCCACAAAAACCTCTTCCCTAGGAGGTGACACAAGATCACCCTCCACAATTCTGAAGAATCGATAAGGTGCAGGCAAATCAACACAATACTGTGTAATTTCACCGACAGCAGTGAGGGAACTCAAGTCGGTCCACGCCTCCTCTTCAAGATTAACTTTGGCCTGAACCACATAAGATCGATTGACTTCAGTAGCCCAGTCCATGCATAGCTGATCTCCAACCAAAGCCAATACAGGATCAATAACGGGAAGCGCTGGAGGATCTTCGCCTTCAATGGGCTCGATACGGAAAAAGCGATAAGGTGTATCCAGCGCCAGGCAATATTGCATATCACTGCGATCAGCAACAACTTCGTCAACATTATTCCATGCGACTTCCAATAAACTCGTCCGGCCCTGAATACGATAACGGCTACCTGTCTCAGCATTCCAATTCAAACAGAGCTGATCACCTTGGACATCGACAACCGGATCAATATAGTCCGAAGGTTTTTGGTTATCCAAACGGATCACTACGCGGAACAATTGATACTCAATCGGCAGGCCAAAACAGTACTCGGAATATACATCGCCGGCAATAATCGGTCCCGCCAAACCATCCCAAACCGGATCTTCTTCAAGAACTTTCCCCTCTACCCAGTAGCTTTGTCCGATCTCAGATTCCCAGGACACGCAGATCTCATCACCTAGGAAGATAATATCAACAGGCACGGCAATAATATTTGGGCTTTCATCCAATTTAGCGCTAGCCTTGATGCGATAATCCACCGCAGTTGTCTCACGATTGATGACCGCAAGATACCATCTCCCGGGAATCAATACTGGAGATGAATCCTGATTCAGCCGTATGACTTCATCCACATTGCCAGGGTTAACACTTGCAGTGTCGAATGCCGAGAGAACAGGTGGATCCCCAAATTTTAAGAGAAGATCCAAATTCCCATTTTGACCACCTTCAAGGTTGGAAAGAGTGAATGTCACATCAATGGTATCTTCATCCACGTCGAAATAGTAGATTTCAGGGATCGCTGGCGATCCGGGCTGATTACCCGAAATGGCGTTTGTGACCCAGATTTCATTCTGCAAGGCTGTGGCGGGAACATCCACAGATTGGGAAGCCCTGACACGGTAGGTTACTTGGTCTTCTGCTTCACGATTAATGACACCAAGGAACCATTCACCTCCGCTTAAAGCAACTGCAGTGCTGGCATTCAGAACAATCGTTTCCGTGATGGAATTATCACTGAAACTGAAATCATCGAGATCTGTTGCAGTGGGCAGCTGATCCTTTCTCAGTATGAGGTCTACATTGGCTTCAGCGCCCCCTGCTATTGGATCCAGTGTAAATGTCACTTCCTCAGCAGCCGGGTCTACTACAAATCGGTAGTAATTTATTTCCTGAGGGAAATCAGGCTGTTTGATCGCTACGGTGTTGGTTCTCCAAATATTGCTCTCCAGAGTGATGACCGGGGGCTTGTTGGTTTCCAAGCTGGCACGAATAGTAAAATTAAGATCTTCCGTTTGCTGATTGAGTACGGAAAGAAACCAATTACCATCAAGGCTGGGTAAGATATCATTTGTGCGGACTATTAATTTACCTGAACCCGGTCTATCAGCAAAGACTGACCCTAATCGGTCATTGCTCTCAAAAGTAGGAAGTTCTTCTTTCTTTAAGGCAAATTGAGCATCTCCATCTGCTCCAAAAATTTCAAAGCGAGCTGCCACAGCGTTGGTGCTGGCTACCTCGAACAAGAAATAATTTTCTACCTTCGCGTCATCAGAGGCAAAATTGTCTCCAACCTTAAAATCGATGGATTCTCCATCTGTAAGACGAATGACATTGTATGGAACCGTTGTTTCAGTGACTGTGATCTGGTAATCAACGTCGGTCCGGTTGGCTTCCGCGTTGTAAACTCCAATGTAATAACTACCAGGAAAAATGGTCGCAGGAGGCTTATTTGTCTCAAACAACTGGTCTTTCAAAAGTCCTGGTAATTCGGAACGTTGATCAAAAACGGCAAGGTTAGGTAATGGTAACCCATATTTCTCAACCATGTTGACATCTCCATTTGCAGGCTCTAGTTCAATGTCCAGTTCCACAACATTGGAGGCAGCTCGATAACGGTAATACTGCATCTGGAGATCGTCTGTAAATGGAATGGTATTACTGAAAGGAATGGTGTTGGTCAACGCAATGATCTGAACATCGTCCGCATCAAATTGCAGACACAACTCATAATCCTGTTTGAAACTGGATTTTCTGTTGGCAACCGCAAGGTAGTATCTTTGCCCGGGCTGTAACGCTGGTTCTGGAAGCGTTCCGAGCTGGTTCGTTTCTGAATCAAAAAATGTCATCCCCCCCAGCGAGAGCAACATGCCTTCTCCTTCATCCGTGCCATTGAAATCGATGGAAGGAATGACATCAGGAGGGCTATCGCCCGTTGGAACCCCTGTGTTATCAAACCACATTTCAAGGTCCCCCGTTCCGGTCAACCAATTGGTGGCCATTGTCGCGATCCGTGGGGTCTCGACAATGAAGTAATGCACTTCGTCGGCATCGAGTTTACCAGTAAAACATTGTCCATTGCGCAGAGTCTCGGCCTGAACATTGGTATTAGCAAGACTGAGGAGTAACTGCCAGTTTTGAAGGATGGGTGGAGGCTCAATCGCACCGTCACGAGTATCGTTGATTTCCAAACTCCAATTGCCCACCGCGGATTCTCCCTTGAAAACTTCAAGAGGTTCTTCAGGAAAGTAGTATTTCACCACAGCGGCATCGCGGATTTCAATATCATCCAGTGACATGGCAGGGCGCCCCTTCACGAAAGTGAACTCCAACAGTGTTTCAGGCCTGGCCGGCACAAAGCGAATCGGAGTGTTTCGTCTCCAGCGAAGGGAACCATCCACTACCTGTGCCTGACGACCATCCAGGAATGCTAAACCGACAGGCGAGCCCCGGCCAGCTGAGGAACGAGTGGAATAGAACAAATCAAATTTACGCCCAGGAGGAGTCGGAATGGTTATGGCCATTCTGGAACTGAAGACGTATGCAAACTTTCTTCCTTCAGGAGCGTTCCTGTCAACAATACGCACTCTCCCTGATAGGATATCCCACATATTCCCAGCCTCATCGGCAGGGAAGGATTCAACTGCGGCTATGATTCCATTTGGCGCCTGTTCAAATCCACTGATAGGCGTAATGCTGGTGACAGCATTGGTGGTGAAGGGGCCCCGCGCAAACTTGATCAATGTATCCGCATCTTCCTCATCATCACTAAAACCAGCGAATACAGGTTCATCGGAGGTTCCTGATCCGAGACCAGTGCTGATGTCTTGTCCGCGATTTTCCGCAAGTAACACCCGGGTGCCTTGAGGACTTACCAGATGCATACTTAAGTCGGATAATCGGGGGTGATCAATCCGTAAACCAATTTTAGCTTCCGCCACTCGACGTGAATCAGCCACGAAGATGTCCGAATCCGTTTGAGCAAAGTCCAGAATAGGCAGCTCAAGTTCATCAGGAAAAAATGGTTGTTCCGAATCAATGATCAGGTTGCGTTCAATATTAAATGTCAATCTGAAATCAACAGCCACAGGGTGCGGATTGTAGACCCCGATAAAATACCTTCCGGCATTCAGAGGCGGAATATCTCTCGGCGTCATGGTGAGTGTGACAATGTTTTCCCCCTCAACCCCCAAAGCGCGTTTGTCGAAGATTGTTTGCGTCGGCAGTTCTTCAAGTCGCAGAAACAAATCCAAGGGAAGGTTGAATTCAGTCAAATTAACCGTAAAAGCACTGGCATCAGGCGGCACTTCCACGAAGAAATACCTGAAGGATTCTGCCTGTACGGTAGCGAACAGTCCATTTTCATCCAGCAATTGATTCGGAGTGGCGACAACCCTGAAACCGGATAGTCGCCCGGTTTGACTGAGGGCGTTGTCCACCATAGTCATGAGCCAGACTCCAACGCCATTTTCGCCAATGAAATTGATTAAATTACCGGGTCCATCAGAGGGAATTGAGTTTGGAAACACTCCAAAGTCATCATACAAACCATCGAGAAAAATCGAACTGCCTTGCGGGCTGAGCAATGTATGGTTATTCAAAACAGCTGACACACCATTGTGGGAAATGCTTCCCAGGAGATCCCCGATGTCCTCGTGAAAAACAGTTTGTTCGACCACCACGCTTTGCACTGTAAGCCCATTCAAAGGATTGCCAATAGCAATACCCAAACCAGCACCCGGACTGCCAGGAGTTCCGTCAGGGATAATACCCTGGTTCAACGGAATACCTCGGAAAACCCGGTTCCCATTTTGATCGGTAAAGTCAAAAGGCTCTTCCTGCGAAAGACCCACCATAGCATACTGCGCGCCCTGATGATCCTCTGACTTTACGCCAACATAATAAACCACGTCATCGCCAAGCGGTTGATTTTCAAATAGCACCACCTCGGTTCCACCTTGATTCAAAGACTTGGCCGCAGCGGAAACCACCCCTTCATCCAAGTCGAGGAGGCCTGCATCACGCGACACATAGAGGTCTATATCTGCTTCTGAAACGCGCGGCTTACCCAACTCCGGGGGAAGAAAAGTCACAAAAGCCACATTAGGGCCATTGGTAAAACCAACGTCGTTTGTAGAAGGCAACGAATTGGTAAAGGTGTAAAACTGCCATTGCTGCGCCAATCCGTTGGTTGTGCCTAAAAGTGGGGCATTCGCACCCACCCTGTCTTCGAGGCGGGGTATACCATTCGTTACCGCAATCAAAGGAGGAAATACTGGCGGCAAAGGCGTTTCAAGTGGCTCCAGTTCAAATGGTGCCTCCAACTCCGAATCATCACCACTGCTGATAACGAGAGCAAAATCCTGCACCACACCATCCGGATGATCGAAAACCGCATTGACGTTAACGCGACGACCTATCACGGAGACAACATAGTTGGTGGATAGCGGGCCATTGATGTAAACGTTCTCAACGTTATTGACCACATCCGAAGCAGCAACACTGTCGGACGAAGACATGCGTGTGAACAAGGAAGCTTCAACGAAATCATTTCCGTAATACACCTCCCCCGACAAGGTATTCGAAACAACCAGGTCAAGATCGTTCACGAGTTTGACACCTGCAGCAGGATTTCCCGGAGGATCCGTCCATACCAATGATACTCTCAAGGGGAATGCTCGTGCGCCATTGGTAGAGATGTTCAAGTCCCATGAAACACTGTCTCCCGTTCCTAAAGATTGCTCGGTGTCTTGATCAAAGAATTGTACGGAGGAGGTATGATTATCATCCGTTTCAAAGAAACTTTGAGGCATGCTGTTGTTCAGGTTCGGTAAACCCCATCCCTGATAATTGACGAGCGGATCTATCTGATAATCATAGATGGTTCCAGATGACCTTGCACCATTAATCAATAATGCTTTCAAAAGTGCAGGACTGGGATTGTGCCCTTTATCTGTAAGGTATTCCTGCATCAGAGCCAAAGTACCTGAGACAACCGGAGCAGCCATGCTTGAACCAGATTCAAATCGATAATGAGGCTCGAGCCCCTCATTTAATTCAGCGAGGCCTTCATAAAAACCTTCCTCCTCCTCCTCGGTCACTACGGCTGTTTCGAGATCGAAAACCATGGTCTGTTCCGAATTATTCCCAATGCTGAAAAAGTATATATTACCCGGAACCAGATTTAAGGGAGCCTGAGAATCCAGAGCTAAGGTCACAGTATTCAGTCCGAAAAAATCCTCAGTTGTCGGAAAACGTCCCAAGGCTCCGTAAACAGGCATATCAGGCAGGTCCAGAGGAGCATCTTTGTTGGTCCTGATGCGAACACGAACTTCCACACTGTCAAGCGGCACAAAAACTGTGATTGGATAAAGTTCCCCCGGATTAACAGAAATACCCTCACGAAGGTTCAAAATCGTATTTTGCAAACCTTCAGGGCTCTCCCAGTCCTTGGAGCGCGTGGATACTACATAAGTCCCTGGAGCGACCACATCGGGTTTGAATCGGCCACCCTCTCCTTCAATCCCAATACCGACGTTACCTCGAGAAGAAAATGAAGCCACCTCAGTAGCTGAATCCGTGTCAGCAAGGAATGCCTTTTCAAGCACTGGAATCTGGTTGGTTTCTACCACTCCCATGTCATTGGTCGTGATTTGGTCTACAAAGCCAGTTACCACTTCGTTTGTAATAAAACGCAGCGTTTCAATTGCGCCAACAGTGATCACGTTTTTGGCAGTTGCAGGTGCCAGGATACTTCCCGGCGAGCCTCCTCTTCCACTTTGATTTCCGTTGCCTGCATTTCCTGAAGAAAACACGTAAACCATGGGCTGTTCTCCCTCCACATAAGGCAGCGCATCTCTCACTGCTGCATCAAAACTTGCAGAGGCCAACCCATATTCCTGTGAGTTGGGATAATTCCAACTGTTATTTGAAATCATGGCATTGGTACGACCTTCGGTGATATAATTGTGCTCAGCGGCAAGCGCTTGAAGTTCTTCATCCGACTCCAGAGGTCCGGAAAGTAAATCGATAGTCAATGACAGCAATTCAGCCTCTGGGGCCATGCCATGGAAATTGGCATTTGTAGCAGAATTGATAATGTTGGTAATGGTGGGCGAGTTTTCCCCTGAACTTGCAAGGATACCTGCAACATGGGTTCCATGCCCGACTGAATCAAGGTGCCCTGAATAACGAATGGCTGATACCAAGCCAGCAGAGCTGGTAGGCACAAGACCCGGATTGGTGTTGTTTTGAGAATGGCCTGATGATTCGACGCGACCTATGAGGTCTGGATGCGTTGCATCAACACCACTGTCATTGATGTTAATCAGGACTCCAGAGCCAGAAAGACCATGATGGTTTTCATTGGTAAGATTGCTAGCGTCTGTATCCACCGCGACTCGGCCCCTTGACAAATCATTTGCCAACTCTCGTTGATGCCAGGGTTCGACCCACTGCACCAGATCCAAGTTCGCCAATGGTATCAAGCTGTCTGGTGTGGCATGAACCACATACTGATCTCCGAAAGGAGAGTCAGTGCGGTTGATTAATTGAAGTCCCAGTTGATGCAAGGCAGATTCTGCAGCCAGAGATTCATCCGGAAAGACAGTCAAACTCAGCAGCGTTCCACTCTCCAGCTCTGTTCGCCCAACAGCTAAAGGCAGGAGTGATTCGCTAATTTTGAAGTAAGGTGCGTAAGGAACCACTGCGCGAACTCCACTGATGTTTTTCAGGTGAGTCATCACGTCAGGATCAGCACGAACCAACCATGCGTTGTTGGGGATATAAGAAACTTTGTTGGCAGCTAATTGCTCTAGCAAGCGGGCTGGCAAGACTTCATCAAAAGGTTTATCGGTCTGGATGAGATAACTGCGAGTACGGATGGGAGCTTGAAGATGAGAAGGTATCTCCAGAGCACGTCGTGAACTCGTATCAATCAAGGCGTTGTTCAACAGCAGCACATGATTTAATCGAACTAATTGATCGACTCCAACGGCTGTGTTCCTCAGACGATGGGGGTGCAGGGGGTCCTCGGGCAAAGGCTCCTGATAGCGAGCCGACACCTCAGGACTAGCTTGATTCGCGTGCCGTGTAGTTTGGTTCAATTGAGTGAGCAGTGGTTGCCCGGCGCCATTCAAGCGGGGAATTTTCACATTGCCCGTGCCCGTCATGGCAGATGAAACAGCCTCTGCCTCCCTTTGCTTATCTTCCTGGACACGGTTCCCCAAGTTCCAGCAATAAACTCCCAGAACCATCAATAAAATCGCTATGATTACCCAAGTTTTCGCGCTCAATCGCATATCGTTATAAATCCAATTTTACCTGTCTCCCTATCAGCGGACTTCATGCCATTCTGATCTTTTCATCAATCAAACGGAAGCGATGTTTCACTTTCCACGGTAGCCTGCAGGTTGGTGATGGAACCATCATACCTGACCACCCGACGAAATAGATATTCGCCCGTCACTTGATAGTTGGTGCAGATATTAAAAAGTCGTGGCGGTTCGGGGTCCGTTCTCAAGGACTGATCTGCAGGTCTCAAAGACTGCCCATAGGCATAAACCGTTACTCGAGGTTCGTCCGCTTTCAACAGTGACAAGATCTGTTGAGGAATCCGCTCATAAGCAAAGTCATCAATACCGCTTTGATACTGCACTAAGTCTTCCCAATCCAAATACGGAGATTGAAGAGTCAAAGCCGGAGCTGAAAGCACTTCACCCAAATGCTGAAATCTTCCATTGCGGAAAAATCGTCGCACACCATTAATGCCGCTCGGGCCATTAACCATCGAACCCATTTGGGAGGGTTGATTCTGATTCTGGGGCAAAGCTTGGAGGCCTGCCGGCTGGATAGTTTGCGCACGGAATCGTGCCTGCTGAATACCATCCAGATCACGATTCAAAACCTCAGCCGTACTTGAATTCGTCTGAACCACAACACCCGATAAAACGGCAGACCATGCAGCCAATCCTGGCTGATTGACTGACAATAAACCTCGAGCCGCGTTGTCATCGAGTGCAGTTGTAAAATGTTCAAGAATCTTCCAGTCATTCGTAGGGTGAGTGCCCATACTGCCCGACCAGTTCATCCAGTTACGCTGTGCAATGGCCATCACGTTGGCGCGAGACCCATCGATTTGCCCCACCTCATCACTGAAACCAACGTTCAAGTCTCCATCCAGAGTTTGAAATGGATGACCTTCTGCGAGAGGAGAACTCGCCAGAGGAAGATCTGTCACATTGAGTATGCGCCCTGCCCCATCCGTTCCGATAGCTGACTTCAAGTAAACAGTCTGCCAAGGAGTACCGCGGTGGACACGCCCGAGCCAGCCTATGTTGGGATATCGATTGGTTGGAAATTGCCAATCATCCGAGCTGCGAATAAGAGGATCTTTGAAAGCAACATTATACTCGGAGACATCCGCACCTGCACCGGAGGGCCATGGTCGATAGCGCGTGTTGATCTTTTCAATATTATGGATGCGTCCATCCAAAGCTCGATCCGGAGGATCAACCAATTCACTTCTCACCGCGCGACCTTCCAGGTCAGTAAGATCCCCAATGGTGTAATGAACCAGAGGATCATTTGCCTGCCAGGTATTGTAAATGACTTTCTTCAGCGTGGGAGTGAACGGAACCTGACGTATGAAGCTCTTGCGTGGATCTTTCAACCTTTGAAAGGCGAGAGCAAGTTGTTGGGCAGACATGAATTTCGGAGGGAAACCGAGGAATGTACGGAAGAGGTCGATAGACTCTTCACGATCTCGCCCCGTCCCTCGAGCACGAAAACTGTTCCACAGCTGCTGGGAGACGGGAATTTCATCAAGTGAAGTGAATATTTGGTTGATGACACCTTCGGTTGGGGCATTGATTGTATTTGCATTTCCGAGTCGGTTGGTTGACCAGAACATGCGCGAGTCCCCAGACCCTCCGTAATTGGAGACAGGGCTGGACTGCCCGGAACCATATGCACCGAGAAGCTCACTGGTGACATCCATGCGTGTCACAAGGTTGTCGAGATTCACGTAATCCAGGATTCGCTGAGTCTGCTCATCGAGAATGTAGAACTGGACTCGGTTCGTCATGGCTAGACCTATTTGAGGCGAGGGAAAAATGTTTCGATCTGGAAACAAGTTATCAGGAACCAATGTGGTTGGAATCAACCTGCCTGTGGTGTGTTCGTAAATACTTTTTGGAACAGGAATCGCGGTGTCCTGGATGGGGATAACAAACTGATTCCCTTCCCATTCATTGGCCGGCAGTAAGTTGTTATCAGGAGCTGGCGCGAATGTGCTATTGACCAGAACCCGGCCAAGTTGATTCGTCAAAAGCATGCTGCACTGCACTTGTGCATGCAGCCTGATGGGCCGCGGGAAATCATTTGTGTAGGAATTCCAGGCTTCCAAAGCGCACATGTTGGAAATACTCAGCACCATCATCTGGTTGGTCCGCCAAGCATTCATGGGAGCATTGGGAGCGGTTTTATTGATCTCAAGCTTACGCGTCATTTCGAGCGTAGTAAGCACTCCATACTCATTGAAGTTGGGTAATCCTTTTTTGGCAGCAATGACCCAGGGTATCCCCAAGACGTTGTCATCAGGTTGAAGAACATCACGCTGCGCCTGCAATTTCAAATCGCGAAAAGGTCTTTGAAGCTGTACTGGAGCATCATTGGTGACTTCGATAAAGTCTGAAATAGAGACGATGCCTTCGTCGCTCACATTGAATCTGGGACGAAAGACCAACGGGAGCCGTTCTACCGTCTCACCTGCAAAGCGGGCCGATGGTCGATTGGTCGTTACCGGTTCTGTCATGTTGGCTGCTAATTGTAACAGCTGATGCACATTCGCAGTGTATTCATTCACCCCGGGAACAATTTCCGGCCAAAGCCGGATGTTGGTTAAGGAGAAGTTACGATTGACGTAGGTGTCACCCACTCTATGAAAATTCGTTCCGGCTACTGATATCTGCTGACCCTGAGTATTCCTTACGTTAAAAGTCGGAGGATTGGTCGTGATGTTCCCCATCAACAAACGCTGAGCCGAACGCATGAACAAGTCTCGAGGCTGCCAATCAACGAAATTGGTCTGATGATTGAAAATCGCATTTTGAGGTTCAAACCGGTTGTCGTAATTGAGATGTATTTTTTTGGTTCGGACTTCATGGAGCCGGGGCACGTTGTCTTGAATGGCAAGACGGTAAGAACGGGATTCAGTATCTGGAATGGACTCCGAACCCAGCTGAGAGATCAGTCTGTAGTAAGTGTAACGATCATAAGTCGAGGCAGTAGGCAAAGCCGGAGCGGTTTTGACGCGGCCCGTGATACTTTCCTGAGAACCAAACTGGCCATTGGCATTAGGTATTCTACCGTCATTGAACAATTCCTGAACATCGTAAAAAGCTCTGTGGAAATCACTACCCCACCAGGCATTTGCCGTGTTATCTGCAACATCAAGCGCAAGCCAATTTTGATTCTGCAGATAAGGCCCGTTAGCAAAAATGTCCACGTAATCTCTCTGCATCTGTGTCTGCGTTGGGTTGGCAATCAGATTTAATGGTGTCAAGGGGCGATTGGCACGACGATAATTGAGGATGGAAAAGGCATCACTGAAGGAATTCCCTGCGTTTCCAGCTCCATTCAAGGGTCCTGCGTATTGGTATTGTGTCCAAATACGAGGATTTAAGTCGCGCAGAAATGAACCCAGATTAATTTCCCATGGACCAATCCCCTGATTGCGCACAAAGGAGTCCTGAGCATTGATTTCCTTGATCTGATTATGAATCGTGTTCAAGTCGAGTGTTCTACCTTCCGGGATCACGATATAGGCAAATCTACCGATGAACCTGTTCGTTGATGAATGTGGCAAGCCTGGATCTTCAAGGATCCCGACCCATTGAGGGTCTCCCACATTGCGAGTCCAGACGGGCAATCCTGATTGAGAGTCTGTTAACTGCCGATTGTCTTCACTGAAGGAGGGAAGCAATCCTGTCGGCTCGAATCGACCATTGCGGTTAAAATCCAAGTAAAAGCGAAAATCAATCTGACGCTCATACTGTCTTGATCGGGGGTTGTATTCAATATCCTCAACATACACGGGCGGGCGGGGGTCATAAAACTGATTCCCAATATTAACCGCTTGATTGTACGGATCCCCGATTGGATCCCCATTGGGTAGGAAATAATTTACGTTGTGAGGATCAAAATTAAAATTGGAGGCATCGTAACCGTCAGGGTTAAAGAAGTTGGTAGAGACAGTATAGTCAAAGTCAAAACGATTTGAAGAACTGAGGATGCGCCCGACTACTTCCGATTGAGCCCTGGCCATACCAGCCTCTGCGGCAAGCTTGGCCGTAATATGGTCGGTCGTCACCGTAACCGTTGCGCGCTCACGCCGACTCACTCCGAGAAAAACAATAGCCATCAGCGTCACCACTGATAGCATGATCAGGGTGATGACCAAAACGACACCTTGCTCTTTGGTTTTTACCTTCATTGTGTTTCCAAACTGATACGGTTCGCGGTGGATAACGGAATCATACGACGAAAGAGATGAACCGCCCCGGGTTTATCTTCGAGAAATTGACGTGCTGCCTGAATGTTGGGCATGGCTTTTATGCGAGCGAGCACCTCCGGATCCAGCACTCCTATTTCAAGCTCCATGAAAGCCGGTAAGGCATTCCCGTAAAAACGATATCGGGTCTGTCCACTCAAAGCTTCAGCGTTGATTGATTCTTGCTCCAATATTGTATCAGCGTATTTAAGATTGACGACTTGATTCGGGGTGTTCAGGAATTCATTATAGTAAAGCATCGCTCTTCCATCGGAATCAATGGGTTGCATGTTAAAATGGACCACGCCTTCGATCAGAGGTGAGACGCTGAGATTGAAAACACGATTCGTAGCCTCACGAGGTGCCACAGTTTGAACAAACTCATAATGATCCCAGAAATTGCGCAGGAGGTTTTCATTCATCCTACGATTGGGCTGATAACGGTCTTGAATGCGATTGGCTGCAAGATCAACGTTCACCGAAGAAAAACGAAATAGAGTCCCAAATCCCAAGCTCTGCGTGCCAGGTTCAGCCACAAAATTGGTACCGGGAGAGAAAAAATAACCTTTGGCAACCCAGTTCAGATTAGACCGCGTCAGGAAGAAGACATTCTGAAGTGTGTTGGTTCTGAGGGATCCATCAACCAATTGCTGAAACACTGGGCGATAATTATAAGCGCGATCGATTGTTCCCTGCATGTGAGGTCTTTGAGCGCTGTTGGACTCGAGACCGATGACTGGTAGCCCCGGGGCCTCAGCTTTTTGTATGTCCTCTACCAGCACTTCGATAGCTGCCCTTCCACCACCCAGAATATCGACCTGCTTGGACGTTGCCAGCAGAGCTTTCTGAGTCTGATTGAACATGGAAAACAAACCAAAAACAATGACCGACATGATCGACACCGCCAATAACACCTCAACCAGAGAAAACCCAATGAGATCAGCTTTGCCCGGCGGCAGGAAACCGCGCCTCAACTGAGTCGGGACTCCGGTCGGATTACTAGGTATCACTTTGTTAAGAGCTGAAAGCTTCATAAGGCAGGAGGTGTGTAATCCTTGGAATTAAAGTAATAAAGCGGCACATCATTACGGCTATCATTTTCACGGAGAAAAGGAACTCCATTCGTCGAGAGCAATCGCCCGCTTACCAATGTTCGAAATATTTTTTCATACTTACCTAGACGATATTGAATATCAGGTCGGCCGCTATTCCCGATCTGCACCTTGGTAACTGGCCATCGGAATTTCAATTGAACATCGTAGAGATTGGTTGCCACGTTGGTTGCGAGCGAAAACCGGTTTGTGGTGATAGGAACGGAGTTTTGATGGAAAGAATTAGTGGGAGATGGAAGATACGGCACGATCTTGGTCGATAACAAATAAGAGAATGAGTTTTCCTGAAAATCGCTTACCTGAAATCGCTCACCAGCAGAGCCACTGATCGCGCGCACCATGGCAGAAACTTCATTGGTCGAGTAGATCACAGCTCCATTTCGACGCACATCCACCACTTCCAGATGCGGGGTGGAGAGCATTCCCAAGATAAAATGAGCATTCACCAAGGGTACGGCTTGATTGAAGTCATTGACTCTTTCAGCAACCCCCACGGACCGGAGATTACCCATGTGATTACTGATTGTAATGGAATCCACAAAATTAGTGAGCGTATCAAAACCTAAGGCACCACTGCGGATAGCTTCCATGAATAAGGTACCATCCTGATTAATGATCGTCTCCTCGCGGTTCAATCGCTGCGCCTCAAACCCGGTAGGCATGATCCCGATAATGGCCACCATCGCAAACGCAACAATCGCGATAGACAACGCAATCTCCACCATAGTGAAACCACTGGTGGAGGATTGGCCCTTCGTTTCTGGGCCTCCTTGGTTATCTTGAATCTGTGGTTTTTTGGATGTGATTTGCATTAGTCCAGCTCCGGTAAGACGGCCTTGGCGCGTCCTGTCAACCAATTGACATATACGTGGTGATTCCCGTCCTCTTGATTCCCAACCCCTGATTTATCTACAATATCAACCGGTCCAATTTGGGGATTCCCGTTGGCATCTCTGGGAACAAAAATACTCCCCTCTCTGAAAGTAACCACTTCATCGCGTCCCGAGATCAATTGCCCTTGAGCATCGAACCCCAGAACGGGCAATGGCAGTCTCTGACCTGTTGTGAAAAACTCAATATTGCTGTATGGAAACGAGCGTTGAACTGGGTTAGCCATCGCTTGAAACTGTGGATTGAACTTGTTGGTCTGGAAATAAATCCCATCTGGAAGGAATCTCCAGTCTGTTAAAAACCTGGTATTGGACTGGCCGGGCTGATCTCCCGCAGTTCTAGTTGCGTAAAGTGCATAAGCAGCATACTGCTCGGGGATTAATTCAATCAACCTTTCAAGCTCGGATTCAGGCAGGTTTTGCAAAAGACCAGGATCAGCAACTAGAGATGCAGTCAGGAACGTCAGGTAAACAGGACTACGATTGTTGATGGCCAGCGTGCGCGCCAGATTAAGATCATCGACCAATTGGCGATTGGCCGTCTTGAGGGCATTCGATTTGTTGAGCCCCTTCAAAGACGGGAGGGTCACGGCAGAAAGCAACCCAATAATTGCCACCACAACGAGAAGCTCGATCAGAGAGAAACCCCATTCAGCTCCACGAAACCCTTTTGGGGCTTGCTTGCAAGACGCCATGGGAGGCGTCCCATAAGCAGGAAAGTTGGCAACGTTCACCCTCATGATTTATTCCCAGCTGAGAATGTTATCCTTGTTGGAGCCCGACACGGCCGTGTCAGCTGAATTGGCTTGCAAGTCTGGCCCAACAGACCAGATCATGATATCGCCAGCATACTCAAATGGGTTATTGGTATTGTTGGCGACAGGCGCCAAACCACCGAAACCAGCAAGGCTGTTCTGCTTTCTGGATACCGCAGGATTGCTGTAGAATCCATCACGGCACTTACCATCATAATTTAAATCAAGAGTGATGATGTAGGGAGTTCCCCAGGGATCTCTGTAAACACCTTGCGCATCAATTCCACCCGCATTGGGATTTTCCGTTCTTTTCACCCCGTCAAGAAATGGAATTTTCTGCGGGTTTTGAGAGTGCCCCTGGTTTTGAGTAGGTATTCCATTTGGATAAACTTCCCAGTCCATGAGAATGGCAAGAATATCTGCATTGCTAGCCTGTAAAGGGATGTTTCGATTGCCAATCCCCCCTCCACTCACATCGATGTTGGAACCGTTTTTATTGCCTAGAACCGTTCCTGATGAAGAGGCATAAAGGTTGGCGGTTCCATAGGTGAAATCCGGATTTGTATTGTTGTTGAGACTTGCCCTTACCTGTTTTGATGAGGGCAGACGACTGTAAGAAGCGTTGTATTGCTGGATAGCACCTTCCATTGCTTTGATGTCGTTACGCGCAACAGCTATTTTTGCCTTCTCCTTGGCTTTGGATAGAGCAGGAAGAAGCATACTGGCGAGAATACCGATGATTGCGATAACCACTAAAAGTTCGATCAAAGTAAATCCTGATC
>MDTB01030668.1_pt1 | contig 54442 bp, 60 predicted proteins | sample 811161 | NCBI WGS metagenome assembly MDTB01 (sample SAMN05326650, study PRJNA326480) | marine metagenome | isolation source: seawater | place: Mediterranean Sea | collected 2009 | reverse complement strand
TTTGATGTGAACGATAACACAACTTTTGGTTGGGAAGGTGGAACTTTAATGGTTGGCTTAGCTGGCCCTGCAGGTTCAACATTCCGTTTAGGTTATGGTGCTGCTCCAGCTCTAGGTATGTCTTATACTTGGTGGGAAGGTGCTGGAACTGGATGGGGAACTGACCTATCAACAGCTGTGGACTATGCTTTATTAACAGGTGATTTTGATATCACAGTTAATCTTGGTCTTGGATTCTAGTAGAATTCACCTTAATTAAAAAAGGGGATTTTTTAATCCCCTTTTTTTTTATATTTCATCATGAAACATATACTCAAAACACTACACTGGCAAATACTTATCTCAATGATTATAGGTATTCTGGTGGGTACCTATATTAAAAATAATTTTTTATTAATTCTTTCATCTGATATTCTAATAGCTTTATATGATTTATTTGTTTCTTTTGGAGTTATATTTATAAAACTTCTTAAAATGATTATTATCCCTCTAATCTTTACTTCAATTATTGTTGGTGTTTCCAGTATAGGAGGTACAAAGCGTTTAGGTAAAATAGGTTTAAAAACAATTTTATACTACATGTGTACAAGTTTATTTGCCATACTAATTGGTTTATTCTTAACTAATATTTTAAAGCCTGGTGTAAATTATTCAGATAATGAAACGTTACTAAATTCTACAAGTTATGATTATAAAAATTTAAATACACCAGATTCAACAGCAGATATTTTCATACGAATGATCCCTGAGAATCCTATATCAGCTGCAGCAAATGGGGATATACTAAGTATTATATTCTTTACCATTCTATTGGGTGTTTCAATTACTATGTTACCCAAAGATAATAAAGAAACTTTAACAAACTTTTTCACTTCCTTGTATAATGCTGTAATGTATCTTACCCAAATGATCATAAAACTCTCCCCTATTGGTGTTTTTGGCCTTATGGTTAAGACCGTATCAGTTTCAGATTTGAGTCTATTTTACTCTGTTGGTAAATATATGCTTACTATTGCATTTGGGTTATCAATTCATCTTTTTTTTATTCTCCCTATTATATTTTTTATAAGTACGAGAATTAATCCGATTCTACATTTTAGAGCTATGGCTTCAGCTATGGCAACTGCTTTTTCAACTTCATCATCTAGTGCGACTCTTCCAGTGACTATTAAGTGTGTTAATGAAAATGTTAAAGCGTCAAAAGAAGTATCAGGATTTGTTCTACCTATGGGCGCAACAATAAATATGGATGGAACGGCCCTATATGAATGTGCAGGTGTTATATTTATTAGTCAAGTACTTGGAGTAGAATTAACACTTTCGCAACAATTTATAGTAGTTATAACTGCACTTCTTGCATCCATTGGTGCTGCTGGTATTCCAAGTGCAGGTTTAGTTATGATTTTTATTGTAACTCAAGCTGTTGGATTTAATAATGAAGATGTTGCTATCATCATTGGAGCTATGCTAGCGGTAGATAGACCACTTGATATGTTAAGAACAATGGTTAATGTTACTAGTGATAGTATTGGAACAGCAATAATTGCAAATTCAGAAGGTGAAAAACTATACGATTAGATGAATAATTGCTTGATTCTATCTTCTATTTCTTTGTTATCTAAATGATGTTTTTCTGAATCAACCATAATTTCAACTATATTAATCTTCTTATCTTTTATATTTACTTTATTAATAATTTTATCAATCTTTTTATACTGATTCAAATCAATTTTATGATAATGACAATTAAAAGCTTTTGCTATACTCTTTATGTCTAAATTGACAGGAGTTAACCAATATTTTTCATAATTTGATTTACTTTGATTTTTCAATCCATCTAAACGATCAAATATATGACCACCTTGATTATTCATAACAAAAATTGTTAAGCTCAATGGAATATTATTAGCAATATTTAATGCTGTTAAATCATAATAGAAACTTACGTCGCCAATAATAAGAGCATTAAATGATTTATTGTTAATTGATACTCCTATTGCTGTAGATATCAAACCATCTATACCACTTGCCCCTCTATTTGAGTAAATATTAATTTTTTTATCTAAATTAAATGTGAATGAATCTAAATCTCTAATTGGTGAAGAATTACCAACCATTAAATTTGAATTTTTAGGCAATGTTGATATTATAGTGTTAATGATATATCCCTCATGATATTTGGGATTTTTAAAAAATGATTGAATGTTCTCCTCTACCATCTCTTGCATCTGAATCAGCTCATCACACCAAGATTTATCAATGGTCTTTTTATTCATATTTAAATATTGCTTAATTAATTTAGAACTTACCCAACCATCTACATATTTTTTTCCATCATTTCCTTGGATTAAATAGGTTTTTTGTTTATTTCTATTTATAAACTCATTTAATTTTTTTGATATAGGTCTAGATCCAAACCTTAATATTAAATCTGGCTTTATATTGCTGTTTTTAAGTATGGCATCATAACTTGAGATTATATTTTTAGATTTATTATTGAATCTAGCGCTTCTACATTCCATAAAAATAGGTACATGATATTTTTCTGATGCTTTTATAATTACTGAGTCACAAAGGTCCGTACATATAATCAATATTCTTTTATTTTGGTAACCCATACTATCAGAATTTGTATATATAAAAGGATAATCATAAGATGTAGATAAATACCTATTTTTAATTGGCAAAGGTTTATAAGTATTATATAAAAATTTATCTGATTTTTGATAAAGAGGTTCATCAAAAGGGATGTTTAAATGAACGGGAGTAGGAGAAAATTCTCCATTTGATAAATCATAAGGACCAATTTGGCTTGTGCTAAAAATATTGCATATGAATAACCATAGTTTGTCTTTATCATTTTTATAATTTTCATAATGCTCTTGTGTATTTTTTATAAAAGAGCTAGCATCAAAAAATTGTGTGTATCTACCAAATATTTTTTTTTGGTAAATAGTTTGATTTTCACCTTTATCTACTAATCTTTTGGGCCTATCTGCTGTAATAACAATCATTGGATGATCAGACATATATGATTCTACAATTCCAGGTAATAGATTCGCTACTGCTGTACCAGAAGTAGTAACAATTATAACCGGGCGTTTATATTTGTCAGATTTTGTTTTTCCTAAAGCTACAAAAGCTGAGCTTCTTTCATCAATAATACTATAAGTTTTTATATTTCCATCATTTAGTAATGCTTGACTTAATGGTGTGTTACGTGAACCAGGACTCAAAAAAGCATACCTAACCCCAAGATTAGAAAAATAAGATATAATTAAAGAAGAAAATATATAATTCTTTTTACTGTTGTCGTTTATTTCTTTCATAGTGAGTCTATCATTAATTTAAATTTATGCTCAGTTTCTTCCCATTCATTTTTTGCAATTGATTTTTCTGTTATGCCACTTCCAGAAAATAAATATAAATCATTCTCCAAGCTCATACCTGATCTAATGTTTAAATAAAACCTTCCATCTAAGCTGTTATCAATCCAACCTATAGGACCACCATACCATCCCCTATTTTCTTTAAAATTTCTTATATTATCAATAGCTTTTTGTTTAGGGTATCCTCCAATAGCAGGAGTGGGATGAATTTCAGAAAGTAAATCTAAAATATTTTTTTTATTTTTAAGGGTGGCACTAAATGAAGTACATAAGTGTTCAATTTTTGATGATTTTTTAATACTTGGTATGGAATTATATTTAACATTAATAGAATTTTTATTAAAAAAATCCAATATATAATCTGTAACTATCTTTTGCTCATAAACTTCTTTTGAATCACTCTTAAAATCATCTCTTTCTCTGCTAAAATTACTTCCTGCAATAGATTCTGATTTAATTACATTGGATGATTTAGATAAAATTAATTCAGGAGATGAGCCAATGGTAGATACCTCTTTACTAATTGTATATAAAAAAGTCATACTTTGTTTATTTTTAAAAATTAAATTTTTAAAAATTCTTAAAAGTGGTACATTTTTTGTAAATGATACTTTTTTCATTCTAGAATGGATAACTTTACTCAATTCTGAAGATTTGAATTTTAGATTACGAATTGTCATATTCAATTTTTCATGATAATTTGATTTAGTAATTAAATCCTTAATATCAATTAAATTAGATTTATTATAATCTTCTTTTTTTAATTTGAAAATACAATCTAAGTCATTTATATATTGATTTAAAATATTAAATGATTCTGTTTTTGATAAATTAGAATTATTATAGAAATTAATTATTAATTTATCTTCATTAATAATATATCTAGGCAAAACAAAATTAGCTACCGGTGTATTTTTCCAAATATTATAATTTTTATTATTTAAATCAAAGTTTAAACCACCAAATAAATACGTTTTGTTATTTATTTCTGAATTAATAAAAAATGAACTTGAAATAATATCAAGCATATGATTTTTTTTTGATTTATAATCTTCATTTGTATTAAAAATAAAATTATATTCATCAATCAATCCATATAAAAACACTTTCTGACTTTGAAAGAAATATGGTTTTATAAAAGGATTAATTTCATTTATAAGTTTATTTCTTTCACCATTTATATCAATGGTAACTGAAATAATCTTTTGAGTATCATTTATTGAATCGCTAAATGAATTTAATATATACCTACATTTTTCTTTAATTGTATTTAAATCTTTATAATTGAACATATTTATTTTAATTTTATATTCTAAATTTATGTCAATTTATTTACATTTTTAATTAATTTAAATCCATGGATAATAAGTATAAACATATAGGTAAAGATAAAAAGAAATTTGTAGAAAAAATGTTTGATAATATTTCTTTCAAATATGATTTTTTCAATCGTTTAACTACTTTTTTTATAGATCAATATTGGCGTAATAGATTTATCAGTAAGTTAAATCTTAAGAATAATTTAGATGTTCTTGATATTGCTACAGGAACGGGTGATGTGATTATTCAAATTTGCAAAAAAAATCAATCAATCAACGGCACTGGATTTGACTGCTCCCAAAATATGCTTAAAATCGCTAGAAACAAGTCAAAAACAAAAAATCTAAATGATATTGAATATGTTCATGGATATGCTGAAAAGTTGCCATTTGAAGACAGCTCATTTGATATAGTCACTATTTCTTTTGGTATTAGAAACTTTAATAATTATGAACAAGCTATAAATGAAATAAATAGAATTCTTAAACCTGATGGTAAATTAGCTATTTTAGAATTCTGCCGACCAAAGAACAGTATATTTCAAACTTTATTTTCTTTTTATTTTAATAAAATAATTCCTGTAATTGGAAAAGTATTAACAGGTGAGAAAATTTTTGATTATTTACCTGAATCTGTAAATAATTTTTTTAGTTTAACTGAATTGAAAAATAAAATAAACAAAAAATCATTCGAAACTTTATATTCTAAAAATTTAACATTTGGAATATGTTCAATTTTAATTTCTAAAAAAATTAACCTAAAAGACTAAGAGTTTTTTTTAGTTTATCTTCAAAAATATTAATTTCATTTATTTCATTATAAATATGAAAACTAATTCTAGTTGAAGAATTTGTATTAAAATGGTTTAATAATGGCTGGGCACAATGATTTCCGGACCTTAAAGAAACGTTATGCTGTCCCATAATTTGACAAAAATCATAAGAATGTATATTGTTAAAATTGAAACTTAATACTGGTCCTCTTTCTAAGTTTTTACCATAAATATTTATATTATCATATTTAGATAATAAGCTTAAATAATTACTAGTCAACTTTTCTAGATGTTGATTTATCGAAGAAAATCCTAAATTTGAAATAAAATCAACACATTCTCCTAAAGCTATAACTTCAGCAATATTAGGTGTTCCTGCTTCAAATTTCATTGGAACATTATTCCAAGTTGATTCTTGATCTTTGACAATATCAATCATTTGACCACCGAATAAAAAAGGTTCCATATTATCTAAAATATCTATTTTTCCATACAATACACCTACACCTGTAGGTCCAAACATCTTATGACCTGAGAAAACTAAAAAATCACAGTCTAAAAGTTTGACATCAATTTTTATATGAGATATACTTTGAGCAGCATCAATTAAAATTTTAGTGTTATTTTTTTTGGCTTTTTTTATCATCTTTTCAATTGGATTTACAACTCCTAAAACATTTGATTGATGTATGATGGAAAGCAATTTAACATTTTTTGTTAACATTTTTTCAAATGCTACCATATTTAAAGAACCATCTTCATTGAGTGGTATATATTTTAACTTACACCCTGTCTTTTTTGATACAAATTGCCAAGGTATAATATTGCTATGATGTTCCATTCTAGTAATAAGTACAATATCATCTTTTGTTAAATTTGATAACCCCCAACTATAAGCAACTAAATTTATTCCTTCAGTTGTATTTTTTGTAAAAATAACCTCATTCAAATTAGAATTGATAAATTTAGCTACTTTCTTTCTTGATAATTCAAACTCATTTGTTGCTTTTTCAGCTATGGGATATATTGATCTATGAATATTTGCAGAATACTCAGTATTATATTCATTTAATTTAGATATACAAAATTTATGTTTAAGTGTAGTAGATGCACTATCTAAGTATAAAAAATTTTTATTTTTACTAAAAATTGGAAACTGATTTTTAATGTTCATTATTATAACATCCCTAATTCTAATCTAGCTGCATCTGTCATCATTGTTTGATTCCAAGCTGGTTCCCATACAAGTTCAACATTAACTTTTTTTACGGAAGATATTCCATTTAATTTATCCTCTACATCCTGAGCAATAACAGGTCCCATACCGCAACCTGGTGCAGTTAATGTCATTTTAATACCTATAACTATTTCATCTAAATTCTTAGTTATTTTCATATCATAAATAAGTCCTAAATCAACAATATTAACTGGTATTTCAGGATCATAACATGTTTTTAACACATCCCATACATGCTGTTCATTTAAATCTTCTGCATTCTTAATAGATTCAGTTTTAGTATCTATAGATTTGCTTTTGATACCTATTGCATCGCTGTCTTTACCAGAAACTTTCAAAAGATTGCCATTAACATAAACAGTATAATCTCCACCTAGAGCTTGTGTGATTCTAATATGAGTTCCTTCAACTAACACAACTTTTTCACCTCCGGGAATTAAAATTGCATCACAATCTCTACTTACTTTAATTAATTCATTGTTTACATCAGTCATAATATTTAACAATCTCTTTAACTTTATCTAGCGCGCTTAAAAAACCATTCATTCTTTGACTAGTTATGGTATTGCCTAAACCAACCTTAGTTAAAACTTTTTTTCCATCAATAGTAGATATATCATTTTTACTTTTTCCATTAATAGTGATTTGCAAAATTGACAACAAACCTCTTACAATATGTGCCTCAGAGTCAATTTTAATATAAAATGATTGATTTTCTTTATTACAAATAACCCAAGATCTTGAAGCACATCCAATAATTAAATTTTTTTCTATTTTATTATAAGAATCTAAACCAACATTATTTTTTCCAAGCTCAATTAAATATTCAAATTTATCAAGTTGATTTTCAAATAATTGAAAATTTTCTTTAATCTCTTCTAATGTCAAATTATTCATTAAAAAAACTTTCAACCTGTTCATTGATATATTTTTTGTATTTAGAACTTTTAATATCATCTATAACTTCATTAATAAAGCTTTTTAACAAAATTTGTTTTGATTTTTCTAAATCAATACCTCTTGATCTTAAGTAAAATAAAGCATCTTTATCTAAATTTCCAATTGTGGAGCCATGTGCACACTTAACATCATCACATGATATTTTCAGTTTAGGATTTGAATTGATTTTAGCAGTTTCAGATAATAAGATATTATGGTTTTTCTGATCTGAGTCTATTTGATTTGAATCTTTAGGAACATTAACCAAACCATTAAAAATTGCATTTGAATTATCATCTAGTATGCCTTTATATAAAACCTTACTAAAAGTATGCTTAGAATTATGATTAACAATTATGTTGTTGTCAATAAATTCATTTTCTTTTGCTAGAAACAATCCATCTAATGAACTATATGCTTCAGGCTTATTTAAGTTATTGATTATATTTGTTCTTGTAAAACCTGAATTTATATAAAAAGATTTAAAATTAATATTAGAGTATGATTCTTGATTAATTGTGATATTATTCATAGAATATGAATTACTTGATTCATTAAATACATTAAATAATGAAATACTTGAGCTTTCTTTAACATTAAGATCTATAGAACTATTTTTATAGTACTTAGCCTTATTATCTAAACATAAATAATGAAGATATATATTTGAATTAGAACCTTTTTCCGAGTTAATTATAATTTTATTGTATGCTGATGAATAGTCCTGAGTTTTACTATCTGATATCATTCTAATTTGAACTTCACCAAAGCTTTTATCTAAATCAATATAAATACCATTTTCAAAGTTAGCATTATTTAAAATTAAGAATGGATTATTTTCTATATCATCTCTATTATGAGTTAATAAAGAATCAAAAAAAAGGTTATTACAATTCTTTAATTTATCAGAAAGAAGTGAGCAATTTTTATTTTTAGGATAAGATATTATTTTACCATTATAAATTGTAATACATGGAATATCCAGATTAAATCCAAATGATTGCTTAATATCAAATTTTTTATTATCTGATTCTATAAAATCTAAACTTTTAAATTTTTTTAAATTTGTATATTTCCAAAATTCATTTTTAGAATTAGGATATCCAACTTTTTTAAATTTTTCTTGAGCTTGCTTGTTTATATCACTAATTGAAAACATTAAGCTTGTTCCTTCTTAATCCATTTGTAACCTTTTTCTTCTAATATATCAACAAGTTCAACACCTCCTTGCTTGACAATTGTTCCATCTATTAAAATATGAATTTTATCAGGTTCTAAATAATCTAAAATTCTTTGATAATGTGTAATCAAGATTATAGATCTCTTAGGATTTCGATAAGAATTTATGCCTTGAGCTACAGTTTTGAGCGCATCAATATCAAGACCAGAGTCTGTTTCATCTAGAATTGCTATATTTGGCTCCATCATTAATAATTGTAAAATTTCATTTCTCTTTTTTTCCCCACCTGAAAAACCATCATTTACTGAACGATTAATGAAACTTTCATCAAAATCAACATCAGATATTTTTGATTTTATTTTTTTCATAAATTCAACGGAGCTGATTTCATCTTGACCATTATATTTTCTAATTGAATTAACAGCCTCTTTTAAGAAATAAATATTATTTACACCTGGTAAACTAGTTGGATATTGAAACGAAACAAAAACACCTTCACCTACTCTCTCTTCTGGATCTAATGGTAAGATTGATTTCTCATTATATAAAATATCTCCTGAAATGACTTCATAATTTTCATTACCAGCAATTGTATTAGTTAATGTACTTTTACCTGAGCCATTTGGACCCATTATAACATGTAATTCTCCAGGTTTTATATCAATATTAAAATCCTTTAAGATTTTTTTATTATCAATAGATACATATAAATTTTTTATTTTAAACATAATTATCCTACGCTATCTTCAAGTGTTAATTCCATAAGTTTTTGTGCTTCCATAGCAAACTCCATTGGTAATTTTTTAAATACTTCTTTGCAAAATCCATTAACTATAAGTGAAATTGCAGCTTCAGTTGAAATGCCTCTAGAATTACAGTAAAACAATTGATCTTCACTTATATTTGATGTTGTAGCTTCATGTTCCATTTTGGCTGTTTGATTTTGTACATCAATATAAGGAAAAGTATGTGCACTACAGTTTTGTCCAATTAATATTGAGTCACACTGTGAATAATTTTGACTGTTATCAGCTTTTTTACCAATTTTAACTTCACCTCTATAAGATTGACAACTATCACCTGCAGATATACCCTTAGATATAATTGTACTCTTAGTGTTATTACCTAAATGAATCATTTTAGTGCCTGTATCTGCTTGTTGTTTATTCGTAGTAACAGCAACTGAGTAAAATTCCCCTCTAGAATCATCTCCTTTTAAAATACAGCTTGGATATTTCCAAGTAATTGCAGATCCAGTTTCTATTTGAGTCCAAGATATTTTAGATTTTTTTCCTAAACAATTACCTCTTTTGGTAACAAAATTAAAAATACCACCTTTACCATTTTCATCTCCAGGATACCAATTTTGAACTGTTGAATACTTTATTTCAGCTTCTTCTAAAGCTACTAACTCTACCACAGCTGCATGAAGTTGATTTTCATCTCGCATTGGTGCTGTGCATCCTTCCAAATAACTTACATACGAATTATCATCTGCTATTATTAATGTTCTTTCAAATTGTCCCGTGTTTAATGCATTAATCCTAAAATAAGTTGATAATTCCATGGGACATGTAACACCTTTAGGTATATAAACAAAAGAACCATCACTAAAAACAGCAGAATTTAAGGCGGCAAAATAATTATCTGCAATTGGAACAACACTACCAAGATATTTTCTTACTAATTCAGGATATGTTTTTACTGCTTCTGAAAATGAACAAAATATAACTCCAGCCTTTGCTAAATCTTCTTTAAATGTGGTAGCAATTGAAACACTATCAAATACTGCATCTACTGCAACACCAGCAAGCATTTTTTGTTCATGAATTGGAATTCCAAGTTTTTCATATGTTCTCAATAATTCTGGATCCACTTCATCTAAACTTTTATATTCCTTTTTTTTAGGAGCAGAGAAATAACTAATAGCGTTATAGTCTATTTCAGGTATAGAAAGCTCAGCCCATTTTGGATTTTTCATTTTTTTCCATCTTCTATAGGCTTTAAGTCTCCAATCAAGCAACCATTCAGGTTCATCTTTTTTACTTGAAATTATTTTAATTACATTTTCATTAAGACCTGGTGGTAAAGTTTCTTGTTCTATATTTGTAGTGAAACCATACTCATATTTTCTATTTATGGCTTCATTTAAAATTAAATCATCTTTTTCTTTTTTTGTTTGCATATCTATACCGAAAAACTAGTTCCACATCCACAAGTACGTTCAGCATTTGGATTTTCAATTTTAAATCCACCACTAAGTAAATCATCTGAAAAATCAATAGTGGTACCTTTAACATATAACCAACTTTTAAGGTCACAGAAGATTTTAACACCTTTTATTTCAAAGATTTTATCAAATTCACCAATATTGTTATCAAATGATAAATTGTAACTCATACCAGAACAACCACCACCAACTACTGAAACTCTTAATCCATGATCTGGTTTATTTTCGCCGCTTAATATGGCTTTAATTCTTTTAACTGCATTTTCAGTTAGTTCAATTTGTTCATTAAAAAAATTGTCTTTTTCTTTGTTCATGCTTATACCTATGTTAATTGTGTTAGTTTTATATCACTAAATACTTTATATATTTTAGAATTTATTTTATCCATTGGATTTATAATGTTACAGTTAAGTAATTGACTACATTTTGTATCAATCATGCAGTCAGCTATCCCAAATGGTCCTTCTAAAATTTCAATAAACTCTACCAATGATAAGTCTTTAAAAGTAGACTTAAGTTTGTAGCCACCTTTAGGTCCTTTGATTGATTCTAAAATTTGGACTCTTGATAAAGTTTGTAAAATTTTTGCTAGCAATTCGTTAGGAATATTGTACTTGCTAGAAATTTGTCTAACAGATATTGGCTTATCAATATTAGATGTTTTAATATGGCTAATAGATATTAAAGCGTATTCAACTTTTTTACTTAACTTAAACATTTTTTTTCTCTCTCTATTTTAAATTTAAAAATAAAAAAAGATATATACGAGTTTTTTTATCGTATTTAAAAATATTCAAGAATTAACTTCAATCCATTTCTGATTCGTATCTTGTTTATAGCTTCCTAAAAAAAATAGATCTTCATTTTTTTTCCACTCTGATGGTGAAATCAATGACATAAATTTTTGACCTGTTTTATTTTCATATAAATGATATGTCTTGCCAATTATGGGTTTAAAATTCATCTTTGAGTCAAAAATTATTTTATTAATATTAAAATCATTTAGAAGTTTTTGGTAATCTTGTTTGATTTCATTTGCTTTTTCAGTAAAATATTTTTTTACTTGATTAGCATTACTAGGCTTCCAGTTTTCTAATTCATAAACCTTGCCTTCAATATCATCGATTTTAATTATTTTGTCAATCATTTTAACTAATTTGGTTTACTTATTAATTCAAATGTATCAGGATATAATGTTTTATAGCTAATTTTTCCTGAAACATAAGCTACTCTAAGGGCATTACAAATACCATCAATCTTATGTGCAGCATCATGATTTTGACTATATCCATAGACTGAAAATATTTCATTATTTACTTTTATACCCATACTACATTTTCTATCAGATATATTTCCTAAGTTACATTTATTACATGACGCTATCACAAAACCATCAATTTTTCCATCATTCGGTACAGTATCTATAAAAGTACTTGAACTAGTTTTTTCACTTAAATCATTATTTATTTGACATCCACCACAACCAGCAATCAATAAATTTGAAATAACAATAAATAACAATAATATATATATATTTAATTTCATTTTCATATTAACCTTTATTTTCTATTTATTCTTTTAAAAATATAAATTTTTTGATCAAAACTATCATTAGATATATGTGGAATGATTTCATTTATAAACCAGTTATCGTTTAATAAATATAATATTTGATCTTGAAAATTTGATTGCCACGGTATAGAATTTGAATAATTATTTCCGCTTATCATTTCAATCCAATACACACTAAACTTATCTATATCTGATTTATTTGTTTTTGTAAGTATTATTTTATGCTGATAAGTATATTCTGGCTGAATGTTACTTTGATCATATGGTTGAGTTAGTAATTTTAAATATAATAAATCAATAAATTCAGATGGAATGGTATCACCTGATACATTTTGATTGTTTTGAAAATTACCAAAAACTTGGTCGACACTGGCTTTTGAATTAGTTAAACATAATGTCAACATTAAAAATAATAAATTTACATATTTCATTTAGATTCCTATATTTTTGCACGTTTTGCACGTTTAATATAGTATAAATAACAATTAATAGGCAATCAATTTATTATTTTTATAGCTTTTTTATTTACTTCTAACTCAAAAGGTGAATGCCCTTTTAATTCACCATCAATATTTAATTCATCAGAATTACTTGTTTCCAATACAATTTTTTTAATTTTTTTATATTGTACAAGTTGATCTAAAATATGTTTACCTGAAAATAATTTTGACATCAAATTTAACAGCTTTAGTCTTGGTGCATCTTCGATTAAAACTAAATCAAAAAAACCATCGTCAAGTATTGCTTTTGGTGCTATTTTCATCCCTTTACCCGTATGAATAGTATTGCATACCATAATAAACATAAACTTACCATTAAATGAAGACTTTTGATCGTTGCAATCATAAATAGTAATATTAGCATCATAGGTTTTTTTAAAAACAATTTCTAAAAGACTTAAAATTGTATACCTGCTACCACCTAACCACCTGTATTTTTCAGCTTTTTTGCCAACTGAACCGACCATACCCCATCCAACAATATTAAAACTGTATAAAATTTGATTATTATATGATATTTTTGCTATATCAATAGATTTAGTCTGTCTTTTAAGAATGTTTTTTAAAGCTAATTTATAATCTAGAATATTTAAATCTCTTGCTAGACTATTACCCGAACCTGCAGGCACTAATGATAAAGTTATACTTTCTTTATCTTTACGATTCATATAACCATTTATTGCTTCATGAAAACTTCCATCACCTCCAATGATACAACATGAAAAATAATTAGAGAAATCTTGAGTTTTTAATATTTCCTTAATATGTCCTTTATATTTTGACTTAATAATATCAAAATCTATATTATTATTATTAAGATAAGATTTGACTTTAGGTAAAATTTTTAAAGCTTTATTATTACCACTAATAGGGTTATATAGAACAAATAATTTATCAGACATTATTTACTTTTGTTAATTTCATTATAAATGTACCTATGTTAGAATTTAATTTAATTTTTAATGGAAGTTTTTCCTGATCATTAGAATACCAAATTTCAATTTCGCCATTATTTTTTATTTTAAAGTCACTAGAAATAGGTTTTAAACTCACACATTGAAATTTACCATATGGGACAGATATAGGTTTGGATTCAAAAACATTCAAAATTATTTTTTTAATCCTTTTTGAACTTAATAAATCAAAACTAAACTGATCATTTATATTTAAATTTTGGTTTCTCAATAATGGGATTATTGAAAATGGAGAATATAAACTATCAGAATAAAAGTCCTGTATTTTATTATTTCTTATAATTTCTTTATTGACCGTATCTACTTGAACATTAATAATTTTGTTTGAAGGCTTTAACTTTTGACTAAAAAATAAAAGTGAGTACAAACTATCTGTTCTAATATTAATTTCATCAATATATGGGTATAACAATTTAGCTAGATTAGTAGTTTTAGTCACAATATTCATACTGTATGTGTTATCTTCATCTTTATCAATATTAAGTGTACATTTACCTACATTTCCAGTAACTATAGATATACCTTTAATTTCAACATCGTAAATAAATTGAATTCCATCTGAGCTTGATAAAATTAAATTAAAAAATGAAACGAAAAATACAATTCTAACTATATTTTTTAATGACCTCATATATACTTTCTGATGATTGCTTTTTACTATTAATAAATAAGTTAATTTCTTCAGTTTTTTTCTTATTTGATAAAACACTACTATTAGATGTTAAGTTCAAATTAAACTGATTAGTAACGATTTTTGATAAACTAGAATAATTTTTAATGATATAGCCAAATCCACTTTTATGCATTTCTTTTGCCTCATTTAATAATTCAATGTTTGGACCATAACAAACAATATTATTATAAACTAAAGGTTCAAAAGTATTATGAACACCTTTTCCAAAACCACCTCCAACGTATGCAATTTTTGAATATTTATATAATTCTGGTAAAATCCCTACTTTATCAACAATAATTGCTGTTGAAAAATCTCTGGATTTTTTAATTTTACTATAATCTTTAATATCTGAAAATCTAACAGTATATTTAAACATAGATTCTATTTTTTTTATCAAATCATTATCTATTTCGTGAGGAACGATAATAATAAATCCTGGATATGAAACTATACTATTAATGTCCTTATTATTAAAAAGGAATAAATCTTTTTCAGATATACTACCAAAAATAATATTATTGTGGTTTTTAATATTTTCAAATATGCTAATACCTTCTGATGTTTCCTTTCTATGTAAAACTTGTTCATATCTAGTATCATCAATTAACAATATTTTATCATTATCTACTAAATCATTAAATAATTTTTTAATTAAGTTTGAAGGAACAATTACTTTGTCAAACTGACTATAAATAAATTTTGTGAAGCTTTTTGAAAGCCATTTTAAACGCAAAGATTTTTCATATAGATTGGCATTTATTAAAAATGTCTTAATATTCATTTTTTTTGCATAATACAAATGCATGGGCCATATATCATGCCTAGTCGTTATGTATATAGAAGGCATAATTGTTGAAAAAAACTTTTTAGGATTCCATGGAAAATCAACAGGATGATAACAATAAAAATCTATATCTCTATTTTTAGATAAATCTTCATAAATTGTTGGAGACATACAAGTAACAATTACAAAATATAAATCATGATCAATCTTTCTTAGTAAAGGCTTTATTTGCTCATACTCACCAGCAGAAGCTGCATGTATTACTAATTTCTTCTTATTTGTATTGAATTTTTTTCTATAAAGTGTTTTGCTTTTATTAAATAAAACAGTTCTAATTTTCTTATTAAAAATAGATACTATAACTAAAAAGAAATAAATTAATGGAGATAAAATAAAATAGATTAGAAATATTAACATTTATTTTTCTTTAATAATCAAATCTGCAAATTCTCTGAAAGCTCCATCTCCACCTTTTCTAACTGTAACATAATCAACATTAACTTTATCTTTTATTGGACTATTATTTGATAATGCTGAAAATCCAACATTTTCTAGTACTTCAACATCATTTAAATCATCTCCAATATACGCAACTTCTCTTAAAGATATTTTTTTACTAGCACAAATCTCTTTTAATTTTTTTAACTTATTTTTTTCATTAAGTACTATATTTTTAATTTTTAATTTTTTTGCTCTTTCAAGAACAATTTTTGAATTTTCACTAGTAATAATAACTGTTTCTAATCCTTTTTCTCTTAATATTTGAACTGCCATACCATCGTATGTGCTAAATGATTTCATAAAATCACCATCATTTGTATAATGCATTTTTGCATCTGTCCAAACTCCATCTATATCAGTTACGACTAGTTTTATATTTTTAATTTTATTCATCATCTGCCTCATTTAAATAATTACCAATTGCTTCTAGAACTTTAAAATCAAGTGGAGTATCTATTTGCTTTCCATACTCTTCATCAAATATATAAAATCCTATATTACCACCTAACCTATTTATAGATTTATTAAATATTTTAACTTTAAAAACATAAACAGAACCATTTTCGTCATAAATTAAATCTTTATCCTGAAAATCTTGCCGTCTAGGTCTGTTAAGATAATCATACATACACTTAGGTTTATCATTAATTTTCCATGTTAATGGGTGAATAGGGCTTAATGTTAACAAAGAGTCAAAATTTTCTTTGAAAAATTTTTCTAAAATTTTATCAAGTGATTTTTTTGGACGAATTGGACTTGTAGGCTGTAATAAAACTATAATTGATTCATCTTGAATATTTTTAGATTCTATAACATGTTCAATTGCGCTTTCTGTAGTTGCTTTGTCACCTGAAAGTGATTCTGGCCTATCAATTACACTAACATTTAATTCTTTAGATAAATTTTTAATTTTTTTGTCATCAGTAGTTACAATGATTTCTTTAACATAATGAGATTGTTTAGCATAATCTATACTATGTTGCACTAAGGGCTTACCCAAAAATGACTTAATATTTTTCTTTGGCACACCCTTACTGCCACCTCTAGCAGGTATTACAACTATAACTTTTTCTTTCATATTAATGACTTTATTATTTTTAAATCTGATTTATAAGTAATTTTCATATTCTTATCACTTCCTTTAATAATTTTTGGAACATACCCAAAATGAAGAACAATACTAATATCATCAGTAACAGATTCATCAATCATATCATGACATTTAGATAAAATTTTAAAATTAAAAGACTGTGGAGTTTGTAATCTGTACACTTTTTCTCTATCTATAATTTTAGAAACTTTATTATTACTTACTGATGCAATTGTATCTGCCAAAGGTAACCCAGGACACACCGCAACATTAGTTTTTAATTGATCTAAAGATTTAGTTATTAAACCTTTTTCAACAAAAGGTCTGGCCGCATCATGAATTAGAACATTTATTGTATTAGTAGGGCATGCTTGTAATGCTAAATATGATGATTTTTGTCTTGTTAAACCACCTTCTATTACTTTACAAGATTTAAACATTTTACTACAAAAATCAAAATTATCCCTTGAAACTACTAAAATAACTTTGTCTATATTTGGATGATCTAAGAATGTTTCAATCGGATACTCTAAAAGCATTTTATTTTGAAAAACTTGAAATTGTTTCTGTTTTTCTTTATCAAACCTTAAAGATGAACCAGCTGCTAAAATAATTCCAACATTCATTTATTTTCCTTTGTTAATATAATCAGATAACTTTATCAAGCGATTTTGCTTTAACAATGATTTTACAAAATCTCTCTCACCAATATTATCATGTTTGTTAGCAGTTCCAACAATCCTTAAATTCGCAATCTTTTTTTTAAAATTAGAATCATAATAATGCTCTTTTCCTGTTAAAAAAAAGTCAAATCCATGAATAAATATTTTTTCATAATTTTCTAATGACCACATAATTGAACTCAATCCTGTTGTTGGTCTTTTAACATTAGCAATATTCTCATAACTTTTCATTTTTTCTTTAGAAATTAAATCATATCTATCAGGACTTAATTTTAATCTTTTAGGAGTTCTTTCAATAACATACTTTTCTTTTTTATTTAATATCTCATATGGTACAAACACAACAATTTTACCTTCAAATTGAGGTCTAGGGGTTAATTTCTTATTTGCACCATTAAACCAAATAGTTGTCTTTGATCCAATGCAATTCTCAAAATTAGATGTTTTAAAATTATTAATTCTAGCAACGTTATCAAATGTATCAATTATATCCCCAAACTGACTATCTAAAGTAGATGGACCATTTGCAATTATAAGAATACTACTTTTCATCATATTGAATGTCATATAATTTTTTATAATATCCATTATTTTTTAACAACTCATTATGCGAACCAGATTCAACAATTTTACCATCATTCATTACCAATATTTTATCTGCATTAATGATAGTAGATAATCTATGAGCAATTATTATAACTGTTCTATTTTTAATGATATTATCAATAGCAGAATGTACCATTTTTTCTGATTCTGAATCTAATGAAGCTGTTGCCTCATCTAGAATTAATATATCTGGATTTTTTATCAACGCTCGAGCAATTGACAATCTTTGTTTTTCGCCTCCAGATAGTTTTACTCCATTCTCTCCAATATATGTATTCAATCCATTATCAAGCTTCTCTACTAAATCTTGTATATTTGCTGATTTAACTGCTTTATTAACATCATTTTCAGAGGCATTTTTATTACCATGAATGATATTATTTTTAATAGTGTCATTAAATAAAATTACATTTTGTGTAACTATACCATATAAATCTCTAAGATTTTTCAAGTTTAAATCTTTAAGATTAATTTTATCTATAAAAATGTTGCCACTTATTGGATCATAAAATCTTGGTAATAAATCTGTAAGTGTAGTTTTACCTGCACCACTTTTACCAACAATAGCCACTGTTTGACCTTTGAATATTTCTAAATTTATATTATCTAAAATTAAACTATCTTGTCCCTCATATTTGAAGTTAACATCTTTAAAATTTATAGAATTTTTAAAAGAGTTAATCTTAAAAGCATTTTTTGACTCTGGAATTTTATCATTATTATCAAAAACTGAAAATACTCTTTCTGCAGCAGCAATTCCATTTTGAAACAAAACATTAACATTTGCAAGTTTTCTAATTGGTTGCAACATTGCAAATAATAATAATATAAATTTAATGAAATCTTCAGAGCTCATAGCTCCTTGTTGCAATACACTGATACCACCAAACCAAATGAGCAAGACACCTACTATTAAACCTATAGTTTCATTAATAGGTGTTAATAAATTAGATAATCTTGACTGTTTAAAAATTAAATTAAAATATTTATTATTTTCTTTTACAAACTTTTCATTCTCTTCATTTTCTAAATTAAAAATTTTAACAATTTTAATATTGCTTAGAGTTTCTTTAATTATATTCAATATCCCTGCACTTTGAACACTTGATCTTTTAGATTTACGCCTAATACTCTGACCAACTTTGTAACTGAAAAATCCAGATAAAGGAATAATAATTATAACTAAAATTGTAAACTTGAAATTGATTATAAAGAGTAAAAATAAAAATGAAATAACACTAATAGGTTCAATAATAATTTTTTGCAAACTTTGTGAAAAAGCAACTCTCATGCCAGCTATATCCCTTATCAAAATAGAACTTAATTCAGCAGTTTTATTATTATTAAAAAATGATAGTGACAAAGTACTAATATGTTGAAATAGCTTGATTCTAATTTTAGTAATTACATTATTTTGTACGTACGCCATAATTAAATTACTAATGTAAAATAAAATATTTTTTGATAAAAAGATTACACCCAGCATGATACATAATCTCTTAATTTTCTCTAATTGCGTCCCTTTTCCAATTAGATTTTGAATAAGAAAATTTAACTGTTCATTTAAATTTGATGGACTTTGAATACTTGAGGGGTCTCCACTCATAATATTTCCAAGCATAGTGCCAATAAGCCAAATAGACAAAGAATTTAAAACAACATATACAATTGAAGAAAATATTGAAGCTATCATTAAACTTCTATATGAAGTTGTAAATTTTAATATTCTTAAAAATGTATTCAACTTATTTGCCCATCACCCTGTCTAACTATAATTATTCTATCTTCACTTAAATCTAATATTGTAGATCCTTTTGAATTAAGATTTATGTTTCCTGTATATGCAGGAATATTAACAAATATTTTATCAATTTCATCAATATTATTTATAGCATCTTGACCATGTAAGTTTACACTTGTTGTAATTATTGGCTTTTTAAACTCATTTAATAATTTTAAACAAAAAGTATTATTAGGTATTCTTATCCCAATTTTTTGAGAATTTTGTTGAACAAAAGGTGAAAGATTTGATTTTTTTGAATCCAATAATATTGTAAAACACCCAGGCAAAATTTGTCTAATTAAATTTTTATGTGCTTCATTTACAATACCATATTGACTTATATCATCTAAAGATTTTACCATTATTGATAATGGTGTTTGCCTTTTTTTTAAATCATTTATCTTTTTAATTGCATTTGAATTTGTTGCATCTGCACCTAATCCATATAAGGTATCAGTTTCATAAATTATAATATTACCTTTATCAAGCTGATTTTTTGCATGTTTAATTTTATCTTTAGTAATAATCACTAGTACTCACTTTTATCTTTCATTTTATGAAACCAAAAATATTGGTCAGGATATTTTCTAATAAACTTTCCAAGAATTGATGTAAATTGAGAATTTATATCATTAATCAATTCGCTTCTAGATTTAATTTTATGATTAAATTTTAATTCCTCAATATTAAAATCATATTTATTATCTTTATTCATTGTGCAAAATCCAACTAATATTGGTTTTTTTGTTTTAATATGAAATATGGCAGCACCTTTTGGTATAGATATTTTAGTATTTAAAAATGGTACCATAGTACCTTTTGATCCTGCATTTTGATCGGACGCCAAACCCAAATGATAATTTTGATTCATTGCATCAAACATTTTTTCTTTACCATCATTTCTTGGTATTATTTTTACATTTTGAAAACTTCTTAATGATGTAAAAAATTTATTTAAATATGAATTTTTAATTTTTTGAGTTACTACAGCAAATTTTATATGATTTAAACCTAAAATTGGTAGAAAATACTCCCAGTTACCAATATGGCCAGTCATAATAATAGAACCTTTATTTTTATTAAGAATTTCCAATGTTTTAGCATTTATATTAACTAAATCATTTATTTTTTGTTTATTTAAAAAATTTTGTCTCATAAAATCAGATAAAACCATACCAAAATGTGCATATGTATTTTTCAATAAATTATTATACTTTGTTGAATCTAAGTTGGAAAAATTGTCTTTTATATTTTTAATTGCAACTTTTTTTCTTACAGGAAAGATATAGTATATAACTAGACCTAAAAACTTACCCAATAACAAACTTAATGTTCTAGGTATAATATTAAAGATTATAGAAATTAAAATTACTATAACATAAGATATGTATGAACGTATCATTTTGTGTATTTTTTATGCAACCTTATCAATATGTAAAAAATATGATTTTTATTATATAAATAAAACCAATTTGATTAAATTAATATCCTATGAATTTAAATAATATACCCAAACATTTAAAGCAATACATCGTAGACCAAGAATATGAAAGATATACTATTATTGATCATCGTGTTTGGCAATTTATCATGAACATCTCCATTCCTTTTTTTAAAAAACATGCTCATTCCTCATACTATGATGGCTTAAATAAAACAGGTATAACATTTGATAAAATACCATCAATAGAACTTATGAATGAGAAAATGTCAATTATAGGTTGGGGAGCTGTTCCAGTTAGAGGTTTTATACCTCCATGGGCTTTTATGGAATTTCAAGCTTTAGGAATTCTTCCTATTGCTTGTGATATGCGCTCAAGACAACATCTTACATATACACCTGCACCTGATATAGTGCATGAATCGGCTGGTCACAGCCCAATAATTATAAATGAAGAATATTCAAATTATTTAAAATTATATGGAAAAATTGCATCTAAAGCAGTTTTTTCTAAAGAAGATGAAAATATATATTTTGCAATAAGGAAACTTTCAGATATAAAAGAAGATAAAAATGCTTCAAAAAAAGATATTATAATTGCTGAAGAAGAATTAGTGGAAGCAAAAAAATCTCAAACCACACCAAGTGAAGCCACTCTTTTATCACGACTACATTGGTGGACAGTAGAATATGGCTTGATTGGAAAAATTAATAATCCAAAAATTTATGGTGCAGGTCTTCTATCTTCAGTAGGTGAAAGTCAAAACTGTTTGAGCCCAAATGTAAAAAAAATACCTTTAACAATAGACTGCATTAATTTTAATTATGATATTACTGAGCAACAGCCACAATTATTTGTAGCTGAAAACTTTTCTAGTCTTACAGATATACTTTTAGAGTTTGAAAAAACTATGTCATTTAAAAATAATGATTCTAAAAAATTTCAAAATCATTTAAAAGAAGATGTAATTAAAATAACTGAGTTAAATGATATCAGCATTAATTCTATAGACAAAGAAATTTGTGAATTGTATAATATGTTTTTTAATAAAGAAATTGAAGCGGAAAATTTAATAAAGAAGCTTGATGTAGATTTTCCAAATGAGTGGTTATTAAGATTTGAGTTATATCAAAATAACCACCACTTGAATTATGATTGGGTTGAAAACTTAAAAAATTATCTCATTAATTATAATAAAGATAACTTAGATTTAAATAACGCTATAAATAGAGCATTAAAGCTTATTTAAACTCACCCATAATACTTTCTAACCACATGATCATTTGATCTTCGCACTTTTCATCTTCATTGTCATAGTCTAAACCTAAACCTAACAACATATCACCCTCTAACCCTACTGATTCTCTAAATTCATAATCATCTCTACTACATTTACCAATTAATGAGCCACCATTAGCAACAAATGGTTTTCCAAGTATACCAAGTGCATCTAAAAAATTATCAGGATAACCTACTTGATCTCCACAGCCAAAAAAAGCAGCTGTTTTGCCTGAAAAATCAAGTTTTTCATAATCAGCAAAGATTGCATCCCAATCTTCTTGTAATTCACCAATATTCCAAGTAGGGCAACCAATAATAATATTATCAAATTCTAAAATTTTATCAGTTCCAATTTCAGCAATATCAAATGATTCAATTTCTACATCATTCATTTCTAGATATTCAGAAATAAATTCAGCAGCAGTTTTTGTGTTGTCTGAGGAACTACCCCAAAACATACCTATTTTTTTCATCTTTTTATCTCCATTTAGTTAAATTATTTTTTTTCAAAAGTTTCAAGTATTAATATTACACCTTCAGGTTTAATATCAGCATAACCACCAGAAGTACTATAAAAGGTTTCATTGCCATTTTGAGATATCTTTATATCTCCTGAACCTATAGATATAATAGAACTCACGTGTTTAGCTTGCACACCAAAAAGACCATCCAAATTTGGGGCCCTCAAATACTCAGAAGTTCCTATATTTATATTTTCTATCGGTGTAATTACATCAATCTGAAATGAGTTTTGCATTATTTTTTAGCCTTTTCTATTACTTCATCAATAGTACCAACATATGAGAAAGCATTTTCTGGATACTCATCCATTTCACCATTTACAATAGCCTCAAAACCTGATATTGAATCTTCTAAACTAACATATCTTCCCTCAACGCCAGTAAACTGTTCTGCAACGAAGAAAGGTTGAGACATAAACTTTTGAAGTTTTCTAGCTCTACTAACGACCATTTTATCTTCATCTGATAATTCATCCATACCAAGAATAGCAATAATATCTTGTAATTCATTATATTTTTGTAAGGTTACCTGAACTGATCTTGCAACATTATAATGTCTATCACCTATCACTCTTGGGTCAAGGATTCTTGATGTTGAATCTAATGGATCAATAGCTGGATATATACCAAGCTCTGCAATTTTACGATCTAAAACAGTAGTTGCATCTAAGTGAGCAAAAGTCGTTGCAGGAGCCGGATCAGTTAAATCATCAGCCGGAACATAAACTGCTTGTACAGAAGTAACTGAACCCTTTTTAGTTGATGTAATTCTTTCTTGTAATTCACCCATCTCTGTTGATAGAGTCGGCTGATATCCAACTGCTGAAGGCATTCTTCCTAACAGAGCAGATACTTCAGAACCAGCTTGAGTAAATCTAAACATATTATCAACAAACAACAGCACATCTTTACCTTGCTCATCTCTAAAATATTCTGCCATTGTTAATCCAGATAAAGCAACTCTTAATCTAGCTCCAGGAGGTTCATTCATTTGCCCAAATACTAATGCAGTTTTATCAATAACACCTGACTCAACCATTTCCCCATACAAATCATTTCCTTCTCTAGTTCTTTCTCCAACACCAGCAAAAATTGAATATCCACCATGTTCTGTAGCAATATTTCTAATTAATTCTTGAATCAATACAGTCTTACCTACACCTGCACCTCCAAAAAGTCCTGTTTTACCACCTTTTGTATATGGCTCCATTAAATCAATCACCTTGATTCCAGTAACAAGAACTTCTGAACTAGTAGTTAAATCTTCAAAAGCAGGAGCTTGTCTGTGTATTGGTAATAAAGAAGATGAATCTATATTACCTTTTTCATCAATAGGATTTCCTAAAACATCAAACATTCTGCCAAGTGTTTGATCACCTACAGGTACAGAAATTGGATTACCTTTATCTACAACAACTTGACCTCTTTTAAGTCCATCAGTTGAATCCATAGCAATCGTTCTTACAATTGATTGACCTATATGTTGAGCTACTTCCAATGTTAATTTTTCATCTTCACCATCTCTGTCTACTTCAAGAGCATTGTAGATTTCTGGTAATTGACCTTCTGGAAAAGTCACATCAACTACTGCTCCCATAATTTGTGAAATATTACCTTTTTTACTCATTATTTACCTTCCTTTATGATGAAAGTGCATTAGCACCACTTACAATTTCAATAATTTCTGTTGTTATTGCTGATTGTCTAGCTTTATTATACTGCAATCCTAATTCTCGAATCATTTCTCCAGCATTATCTGTAGCATTTTCCATTGCTAACATCCTTGCAGCTTGTTCTGAAGCATATGATTCTAATAAGAATTGCCAAACTTGAACATTTATATGTTTAGGTATAAGTTGTTCTAAAATTTGTTCTTTAGATGGTTCATACAACCTATCTGTTGAGCTTTCAATTTCAGCATCTAAATTTTCAAGTGGAAGAAAATCCACATCTTTAATTATTTGAGTAGCGAGATTTTTAAATTCATTATAATAAATTTTAACTTTATCAACTTTCTTAGATAAGAATAAATTGACAATCTCATCTCCAATTGTAATAGCATGATTGAAGTTTAACTCACCCCAAAATTCAATATATTCAGAAACAATACTATAATTTCTATTTTTAAAATAATCTCTACTCTTTTTCCCAATTGGAATAATTAGACTATTATCTTTATCATGTAAATCTATATCTGATTGCACTTTTTTTAATATATTAGTATTAAAAGCTCCAGCCATTCCTCTATCAGAAGTTATAACAACATAGAGAGTTTTATTAATTTCTCTTTTTGCCATTAAATCGTAATCATTTGGATTACATTCAAATATTAAATCATTAAGCAATGAAGTTATTTTACCAGAATATGGCCTGCATTTCTCCATATTAGATTGAGATGTGCGTAATTTAGCAGCAGCAACCATCTTCATTGCACTAGTAACCTTCTGAATACTTTTGATAGATTTAATTCTACCTCTTATTTCTTTAAGATTCGCCATTAAAACCCTTTTGCAAAATCACCTAATGCGTTTCTAAGTTTATCAGAATCATCATCTGATAAAACACCTGTTTCCCTAATATTAGACAATATACTAGAATGTGATGCATCTAAGAAATCAAATAATTTATCTTCAAATTCTTTTAATCTATCTAAATCTATAGCATCTAAAAAACCTTGAGTACCAGCAAAAATTAAAACAATTTGTTTTTCCGTATCTATTGGAGAATACTGAGGTTGTTTTAAAATTTCTAATAATCGTGAACCTCTTGTCAATTGGGCTTGAGTTGCCTCATCAAGATCTGATCCAAATTTAGCAAATGCTTCCAGTTCTCTATATTGTGCTAACTCAAGCTTAATTGTTCCAGCAACTTTTTTCATTGCTTTTATCTGAGCATTACCACCAACTCTTGAAACTGATAATCCTACATCAACAGCAGGTCTTTGACCGGAATTGAAAAGATTTGTTTCAAGGAAAATTTGCCCATCAGTAATTGAAATAACATTTGTTGGAATATAAGCAGATAAATCACCCTCCTGTGTTTCAATGATCGGCAGAGCTGTTAAAGATCCCGAACCAAGCTTTTCGCTTGATTTTGCTGCACGCTCTAATAATCTACTATGAAGATAAAAAACATCTCCTGGATAAGCTTCTCTACCAGGTGGCCTTCTTAATAAAAGCGACATTTGCCTATATGCAACTGCATGCTTTGATAAATCATCATAAATAATTAACGCATCCATTTTATTGTCTCTAAAATATTCACCCATAGTAACACCAGTATATGGAGCAAGAAATAAAGAAGGCGCTGGATCCATAGCATTAGCTGTAACTACAGTCGTATACTCCATAGCACCACTATCTTCAAGTTCAGCTACAACTCTTGACACAGTTGAAGCTTTTTGACCAATTGCAACATAAATACAATATACTGGACTATCAGTTTGATGTGTTGACTTCTGATTAATGATAGTATCTACTGCAATAGCTGTTTTTCCAGTTTGCCTATCACCAATTATTAATTCTCTTTGACCTCTTCCAATTGGAATCATAGCATCAATAGCCTTAATTCCTGTTTGTAAAGGTTGATTTACTGGGCTTCTTTCTAGAACACCCGTTGCTTTTCTTTCAACAGGTTTAGATTCCTTAAATTTTATTTCACCTTTTCCATCTAATGGTTGACCAAGTGGATTTACCACTCTACCTAAAAATTCTTTTCCAACACCAACTTCTAGAACTTTTCCAGTCCTTTTAACAATATCACCTTCTTTAACGAGTCTACTATCACCAAATAGCACAATACCTACATTTTCTTCTTCAAGATTCATAGCCATCCCAAAAACACCATTTGGTAATTCTACCATTTCAGATGATAAAACATTTTCTAAACCTTGAACTCTTGCAACACCATCTCCAACCATAATAACTTCACCTACTTCAGATACATCGAAGTCAACATTATGATTTTCTAGTTGTTTTTGTAGGGAATCTATAATTTGCCCAGTATTTATATCCATTATTTCTCCAAATAATTAATTTATTTATTAATCATACTTTGTTTTAATTTTTCTAATCTAGTTGATAAACTTCCATCAATAAGAGTATTACCAACTTTTAACTTGATGCCTCCTAAAAGTTTTTTATCTACTAAATTTTCTATTGATATTTTTGTACTTGTCTTTGATTCAATATTAGCCTTTAAACTATTAAATTCATCATGAGTCATTTCTGAAGCAGTAGTTGCTTTAACTTCAATATGTTCAGATACATTTTTATTTATTTGTTTAAACTTACCATAGATAGAATCAATGTAGTTAAAATCAATGTTTTCCAACAAAGCATATACAATTTCAAATTCAACCTTATTAAAAATATTTTCTAGAATTTTTGATAAAATTTCTTTTTTTGTTTTTAAATCTATTCTTTGAGTGCACAAAAATTGCTTAAACTTTAATGAAGATGTAGATAAATCAGATAATACTGACAAAACATTTGAGCCAACTTGATCCAAATTATTTTCTTTAAATACTACTAAGAGTGCCTTTGCAGTGTTATCAATTTTTTTATCAAAATTCATTATGCTTGACCAATCTTGTCTATTGCATCATTAACTAATTTTCTATTATCATTATTATCAAGGTTCTTTTCAATCAATTTAGAAGCAGCCTTAATAGATAAATCAACAGCTGCTGTTTTAATTTCATTAACAGCCTTTTCTTTTTCAGCATTAATTGATTGCAAAGCATTCTGCGTTTCAATATCTGCTTTCTTTTTAGCTTCACTAACAGCATCAGAAATCATTTTTTCTTTAACTGTTTTAGCATCAGCTAGAATAGCTTGAGCCTCTGAATGAGCTTCTTGTTTTATTTTCTCGTAGTCCGAGGTTGCTTTTTCAGCATCTTCTTTTGCAAGTGCAGCTGAATTTAAAGCATCTCTAATTTCTTTTTCTCTAGATTCTAGAGCAGAAATTATTGGACCCCATGCTACTTTACTTAAAACAAGTAATAATAACAGAAATGTTATTACAGACCATAATAAAGGTCCGCCATGTACTTCAACCATATATACTCCTAACTTTCTAAAAAGCTTTTAATTTACATGCTTGCAAGTGCACCTTGTAATAAGAAACATGTTACAGCACAGAATAATGCAACACCCTCAATTAAAGCTGACATAATTAAAGCTGTAGTTCTAATGTCATTAGCAGCTTCAGGCTGTCTTCCTGTTGCTTCAGCAGCAGCAGCAGTAATTTTACCAATACCCATTGCAGCTCCCATTGTAACTAATCCAGCACCTAAACCTGCTGCTAATCCAATTAAACCATATTCCATTTTTTTCTCCTTTGTTTATTTTAATGATGATCGTGTTCAACAACTGCCATACCAATAAATATTGATGATAACAGTGAAAAAATATACCCTTGTAAAAACGCTACAAATATTTCAAGCATATTTATAGCTAACGCCATTGGTACAGACCCAAGCGCTACCCATGGTGTTCCCATATTAATAATAATACCTATAAACGCAAAAATAATTATATGTCCTGCGTTCATATTAGCTAGCAACCTTACTGATAATGCAAATGGCTTTGTTAATAATCCAATCAATTCAACAGGAATCATAATCGGCAATAACCAAAATGGAACACCTGGTGTAGCAAATATATGTTTCCAAAAATCTTTGTTACCAAAAATAATGTATGTGAAAAATGTAATTAAAGCCAATGCGACAGTCGTACTAAAAAATGCAGTGGAAGTTGCACTGCCAGGTATCAATCCTAATAAATTCAAAGTTACTATAAAAAAGAAGAAGGTTAGTATTAATGGTAAAAATTTTCTTCCTTGCTTTTCACCCATATTTGGATAAACTACTTCATCTCTCATGAATACAACAAAAACTTCTAATAAATTACCTAAACCTGATTGAACCTTTTTATTTTTCTTATAACCAAATAAAAACATTGAAATTATTATCATTGACGCTATGAACATCATTATCAGCTGCTTACTAATTATAAGTTGATTGTTATTTTCTTTAGGTACTAGCGATTCACTAGGGTTCCATGTCCAATTTAAATAATTGTTTAAAAATGGTACATTACTAATATTATTCCACTCTTTATCTAATTTTATTTTTGCTGTAAAAAAATATCCATCGCCACATGATGCTAAACCATCAATTGTTTTATCTGAACTATGCCAAACTACTTTTTTATATATTGGGTATTGTGAATCTTTTGAATACTCATATTGTTTCCCACTTTTCCACTTAATATTTTTATTAGGGTATTTTTTCTTATAGTTGTTATACACTTCTTTACATTCATCTTCTGTTATAACACCATAATTTGAATCATTGTAATCAAGTGGATTAATAATCTCGAATGTTTTTTGATCTTGAATGTGATCCATAATATATTTTCCATCAACAGATTCAGTTTTTTGAGAACTACTAGATTCTGTAGCAGAAAATGAAAGATTTAAAATGAAGAAGAATAATACTAATCTATTCATTGGATGCCTTGTTAAGAACTAAAAGTGTGTTTATTTCAAAAATTTGAAATACTATATAAAAAATCATAAATGACAAAAAGAAAGGAATCATATTAACAAATCCATTTAAAATCAGAAACAACATAGATATTAGCATTAATATAAATCTTAAAAACATAGTACCATAAATCATCGTATAAAAAATTGAGTTACCCGCATAAAAATATTTTTTTGAAACTGTATATCCTACTATTGCATTTATAAAATTAATTAAAAATGAAATCAAAAAATCTTTTTGATATTCTGGCCAAAAACTCATAGCTGAACTAATAACCATCACTAAAATTACAAATAAAAAAATTAAGAATCTCATAAAAAAAAACAACTAATTGTTAATTTCTTTTATTAACCCATAAATGGATGTAAACAAACCAAAAAATATACCTATTAATGTACCTATAATCTCAAAACCATATTTTCCACCAATCCATTTTCCAATATAAAGGCATATAAGCATGGATACTACCATTTGAATGCCTAATCCTGTGTATTTCATCCAATGAGAAGAATTTTTATTCATTACTTGTTGATTGATATTGTGCCATATCACATGTTCCTGCAAATTTAGCACCTTCTTCAATAACTAATGTTCCAGATTTAAGATTTCCAGATAATTGTGATTCGCTACCGAGAATAATTTTTCCATCAATAGCTAAATTACCTTCAACTAATCCGCAAATATGAGCTTCTTTACCAACAATATCACCCTTAACCTTAGAACCTTTTGCAGTTCTAACAGACCCTTGAGATTCAATATTACCATTTACTGTTCCATAAATAAGTAAGCTTCCATCTACAATTACATTTCCATCAATTTTAAGTTCAGGTCCTAGAATCGACCCCATATCTTTATCCATTTTCATATTTTACTCCTAATTTTAATTTGATACATAAGTATCTGTATCAACTATCTTTAAATTTTTAATATAATCTGAAGGGTTTATCACTTTACCATCTTTCCATAATTCAAAATGAAGATGTATGCCTTCATTTTTTACAGATGAACCTGAATTTCCCATCTCAGCTATAGGTTTGTCAGTGCTAACTTTATTTCCAGTTTTTACTAAGTTAGTTTTATTATGCATATACTTTGTAATACAACCATTATTATGAGAAATGATTATTGAATTTCCAAATTTCTTATCAAATCCAGAATAAACTACTATTCCTTCCATAGGTGAATAAATTTTTGTTCCTACACTACCATTTATATCAATACCATTATGATTTTTTCCAAAATTACTTGTTATAAATGATGTTTCAAAATCAGAGCCATTACGTGGATTAACAGGGTCTTTAAAAAATTCTATTACATTATCATCTTGCATTATATTATTAACTGCATCATTTTTGGGGTTACTTAAAAAGAGGAAATAAAAACTAAAAAATGAAAAAATAAATAGAAAACTAAAAAAAGAAATAATGCAATAAATAAAAAATTTACTTATAGTATAGCTTTTACCAAAGTTATTGACATCATGAGTCGTAAGGAATAATTTATATTTTTTATTTTCCATTAGTAATTATATCTAATATTCTATCTAAATCATCATCATCTGTAAAATGAATATTTATTACTTTATTAGATTTTGTTTTTTTTATATTTACTTTTGTACCTAAATGCTCTACAAGAGAATTTTCTTTATTAGTATAATTATTTATTATTTCTCTCTTTAAATTTTTCTTTGGCTGCTTATTACTTTTTAATTTTTTAACTAATTTTTCAGTATCTCTAACACTTAACTTATCTCTTTTAATCCTTCTAAATACATTTTTTATTTTTTGTGATTCTCTTAGTGAGAGAACGGCCCTTGCGTGCCCTTCCGTAAAATCAGAATCTTTTGATCTTAAAACATCTTTAATATCAGGTGGTAGTTTAATTAAACGTAATTTATTAGCTATTGTTGAACGGTTTTTTCCAATTTTTTTAGCTAAATCAGATTCTGAAAAAGAGTATTTACCTTTAAGGAGAGCATACCCTTCAGCTTCTTCAATAGAACTTAAATTATCTCTTTGAATATTCTCAATTAAGGCTAACTTTAACATCTCTTCATCACTTTTAACATCTAAAATGTATACAGGAACCTTATCAATTTTTAATGTTTTTGCAGACCTTAAACGTCTTTCACCAGCAATTAATTCATATTTACCATCATTTATTGGTCTAACAAGAAGTGGCTGTAAAATACCATTTTCTCTAATTGAATCAATTAAGTCAGACATTTGCTGATCTGAAAAAATTTGTCTAGGTTGTTTTGAATTTGGTATTATTAAACTAACATCAATATGATCAATAGAATTTGTAGATGAATAATCAGTCTGATAATTTGGAATAAGAGCTTCAAGCCCGATTCCTAAAGGTTTATTTTTTTTATTCTTACTCATTTTCTTATTTATTTTTAGACAATATTTCTGATACTAAATTCATATAATTTTGCGCTCCAGTTGATGCTGCATCATATAATACAATTGGTTTTCCATGACTAGGAGCCTCTCCTAATCTTACATTTCTTTTTATGAATGTACTATATACTTTATCATCAAAATAATTTTTTACTTCTTCTACTACTTGTCTTGATAACTTTAACCTATTATCATACATAGTTATTAAAATTCCTTCAATCTCAAGATTAGGATTTAAATGCTTTTGAACTAACCTTATGGTGTTGAGCAATTGTGAAAGACCTTCTAATGCGTAATATTCACATTGAATTGGAATAATAATTGAATCACAAGCAGTAAGCACATTCAAAGTTAATAGCCCTAAAGATGGTGGGCTATCTATAATGATATACTTGTACTTACCTAATACATTCTCAATTCCCTCCTTGAGGAATTTTTCTCTTGCATATTGATTAACTAGCTCAACTTCAGCACCAACTAATTTACCAGATGCAGGAATTACATCTAAATAATTTAATTCCGTTTTCAAAATTGTTTTACTAATATCTTTTTTCTTAATAATTAAATCATATATAGAATTTTTATAAGTTCCAGGTCGTATACCTATACCTGTTGTAGCATTGCCTTGAGGGTCCATATCAATTAATAAAGTTGGTGCTTCTGAAATAGCTAAATATGAGGCAATATTAACAGAACTAGTTGTTTTTCCAACACCACCTTTCTGATTTGAAATTGCAATAATCTTAGTATCATAAAAATTAACCATTATTTGTTTTTAGCCTTAATCATCTAGTGCCATTTCAATTTTAGATTTCATATTTAGCAGATGTAGCTTAGAATAATTATCATAAATATTTTTTAAATCTTGTTCATTTATTTTTTTATAAATCGACTGTATTGACTCTAAAGCTAAATTTTGTGCATCTACAGGATATTTTTTATCTTTGAAAATATTAATCATTAAACTAATATGATGGCTTTGGAGCTCTCTTCTAAAACTATTAATAGAATTTCTATTATATATCTCTATCCAAATAATATTATTTAAGCTATCAAACATTTCAAATAATGTAAAAACTTCTTGAGCATTATTGAATCTTAATTCATTGTCATGGACTCTACTTACAACATCTAAGCTATACAAGTTATTAAGAGTTCTAGTTTGCAAATTTTTTACCATTTTATGTATTGGATAATCTAATTGTTCCATATACCATAATGTACCCTCTAAATCATCAAGACGAGTTGGCGCTAATTTATTTAATAATTCAGGGGAAAAATCAAAAAAATCAGATGAAAAAATATACTTATCTAACAAATCAATTGCTCTTCTTTGATCTTCAGCATCAACAACAATAAAAGGATCTTTATCCGAATCACCAATATGATGTCTACTGAAATATACACCTCCAACAAATTTATATATATGTCTTGAAGCTCTAAAATATTCATAAAGACCTTGCTGAAATTTATTCTTTACAATATTAAAACTTTTCCCATCAATCATTGAATCATCTAATATGATTTTCCAGTAATCATTAATCATATCAAGATAAATATCATAATATTCAATTGGATCTGAACTCATATCATATCTTGAAATTAATGGATCACATTCATCTGCATCCTCATCTGTACCATATGCTAAAAAAGGGTTATTAATTGATTTTGATATAATGTCATTTAAACACTCTTCTTCAGATTTATAATTGTCACAAGTTGAATATGCATATTCAATAGCCCAATCATCATATGGTCCAGGTTCAGTTAAAAAATAATGATTTCCCTTGTCAAAAATATTTGCAGGTGTATAGTCCATAACTGACGCAGTGATATTATATTTAGAAACAGTTTTAGAATCTGCTAATTGTTCAGATGATAACATTGAACTAGCCTTGAAATTATGTCTAAGCCCTAGTGTATGTCCTACTTCATGAAGTATTAAATCTACAATTCCTTCATAAACAAACTGATCAAGTTCTTCATCATTACCTTCAATTAACTCATTAGCAACCATATAATTCCATAAAAATGACATTTGATTTTGTTTTTCATTAGAATAACTACACTGATGTGAATGTAAAGAATCAATTTCAGGATTAATATTTGGATTCAATAATGGATTTACTTGGCTGGTATATTCATTATAATAATGCCTTATCCAATCTGAACTAACCCTCACATCAGCATCATAAATTTCACCAGTGATTGGATTTGCTCTACTTGGACCTACGGCTATACCACTACCAGGTTGAATCATCCATCTTATCGTATTGTACCTGACATCTGCAGGGTCCCAATTTGCATCATCAGGCATTTGCTTAACAATAATTGCATCTTTAAAACCAATTTTTTCAAATGAGCTATTCCATGCAAGAACTCCATCTCTAAATGCCTTCCTAAATTTATGTGGAACAGTATTTTCAATCCAAAAGACAATAGGTTCTTTGGGCTTAGAAAGTTTAGCTCTAGGATTTTTTTTCTCTAAATTCCATCTAGTTATATATCTTTTGTAAGGTGACTTTGACAACATTTCATTGTAATCCTGAAAAACTATATCAAAATGTCCAACCCTATCATCCAAGACTCTGGGTTTGTAGTTATTATTCGGCAGCTCACTTATACTGAGATGATATCTATGGAGCATGCTCTTGGAATTAGGTAAAGTAAAAACATAATCAGATTTTTTACCTTTGTAGTGAAAAACCATATCTAATTCTGAATTAAATTCAAAAGAATTTATCTTTTCAAAATAACTATTTTTTTTTATCAATAATATATTTACCTCTATTAGATATTCCTGGAAAGTCAAATATAAATAATTCTGATGCATCAATTAAAATTAAGCTATCAATTTCAGAAATTGCTTGAATTTTAGCAGTAGAAAAAATTGATTCAGTAATATTATTTTTAATCGCTTTAAATATTGCGGAATCTTTATCAGCTCTAAACTTAATATTTTCAGCAATCATGTGAATATTTTTTCCTACCTTTCTAAAAGAAAATGGAAATTCACCCAACATTGCACTACCATGATATCTATAAGCATCACCAGTATTTCGTGTAATGTTTAAAATAAATGTTTTATTTAAATGTTTTTCATTTAAAGCGATAAAACATTTACTTTGATCTTCATTCCAGTAAAAATCAAATAAACCCTCTTTATTCGAATAACCTTTAATTAAACTTTGATAAGAATTTTTTGATTTTTGTTTTGAATTATTTTTAGTGGCTACTTTTTCTTTCTTTTCTTTTAGAAAGTCATAGTTAAATCCATCATACTGACAAAGCATGAAGCTAGTCATAAAAACAAAGTATAATATTTTATTTTTGTATAATTTCATTTCTTCCAGGCCCTATAGATATGATTGAAATTTTTGTTTCAAGAAAATCTTCTAAAAATTTAATGTATTCTTTACATTCTAAAGGTAACATATTATAATCACTAATACCATTTAAATCACAGTTCCATCCTTTAAAATCTTTATAGATAGGAATAACTTTTTCTAAGTTTACTGCTTCAGAGTAATTATGAATTTCACTTTTATTATATTTGTATCCAACACATACTTTAATATTCTCAAAGCTATCTAATATATCTAGTTTTGTTAAAGCTATATCGGTCAAACCATTAATCATACAGCTATATTTTGCTGCTAATCCATCAAACCATCCACACCTTCTTGGCCTTCCTGTAGTTGCTCCAAATTCCATACCAATGTCTTGTAATTTTTTTCCATCCTTATCAAATAATTCTGTTGGAAATGGGCCGCTACCTACCCTTGTTGCATATGCCTTAAAAATACCAATAATATTTTCAAACTTTGTTAAAGGCAAACCTAAGCCCGTAGTTATTCCACCTGAAAAAGGACTAGATGAGGTAACAAATGGATATGTGCCATGGTCAATATCAAGCAAAGTTCCTTGTGCACCTTCAATAAGTATATTTTTTTTTGAAAAAAGTAAACCTAAAGTATCCTTAACATAAATTTTAATTTTATCACAAGCATTAAAAAATGAATTTATTTCAGATTCCATAGTTTTATAGTCTGTATCTGTAATTTGATGATTTGCAATACATTGATTCATTCTACTAATAAATGCAGTTCTTAATTTATCTTTATCATTTAAATCTAATGCTCTTATACCAACCCTATTATACTTATCAACATAGCATGGGCCAATACCTTTACATGTTGTTCCAATGAAATTATTTGTTTTTTCTTCATTCTTTCTGTCTAAATATTTATGTAGAGGAGTCACAATATGAGCATTTGGTGAAATTAATATATTATCTGTAGAAATATTCTTTTGTCTCAACATACTTATTTCATCAACTAATTCAAGAGGATCTATTACCATTCCATTTCCCATTATACAATAACAATCTTTTCTTAAAATTCCAGAAGGTATTTGATGTAAAACTATTTTTTCATCATTTTTATAAACAGTATGACCAGCATTAGCTCCACCTTGATATCTAGCAACAATTTCAGAATCTTTACTAAGTAAATCAACAATTTTACCTTTACCTTCGTCACCCCATTGGCCGCCAACTACAGCTTTAATTGCCATTATATTTCCCTTTCATTTTCTTCAACATAATATTTATCTCTTAAAAACATCATAATTGGTGTAGAAACAAATATTGAAGAATAAGTTCCTGATAAAACACCTACAATTAGAGCAAAAGATAAACCCCTTAAACTGCCTCCTCCAAAAATAAATAAAGAGCTTACAACAAATAATGTTGTCACAGAAGTAATTATTGTTCTATTGAAAGTTTCATTTAATGATAAATTGATTATTTCAGATAATTCCATGTTTGAATATTCATATATATTTTCGCGCATTCTATCAAATATTACAATTGTATCATTAAGTGAATATCCAATTATAATAAGAAAAGCAGCAATAATATTAACATTAAATTCATATGAAAATAAAATCAATAAAGTCATTACAATTAAAATGTCATGAAAAAGAGCAAATATAGAACCTATAGCAGAGTACCAATCAAATCTAATAATAATATATAAGCCAATAAGCAATAATGCTATCAAGAGAGCTTTAACTGCATCGTACTTTAAATCTGATGAGATAGTTGAACCTATTTTATTATAACTCACTACATTAATGTTATTATTAATCAAATTTTGATCGACATCATTTTCAAATAGGATACGAATTTTATCGTTTCCATAAGTTTTAATATTAGAGTATTTAATAGTCTTTTCATCTAAAAAGGCTATTATTTGTTGCTTACTTGATAAATTGCCATCTAATTTAACAATTACTTCGGTTCCTCCTTTAAAATCTATACCCAAAGTTGGGCCTTGAAAAAAGTATAGAATTACTCCTAAAATAATCAAACTATAAGATAAATATTTAGCATATCTAAAGCGGGATATAAAATTTATTTTATTATCTTTTAAAAATCTAATCATATGGTAATTTTTTGAACTCTTTTAAATTTTAAATATGTTAAGATTATAGTTTTTGTTACAAAAATTGCCGTAAACATAGAGCAAATGATTCCCATTGATAAAGTTACAGCAAAACCCTTGATTGGGCCTGATCCAAATAAGTATAAGCTTCCAGCCGAAATTAACGTAGTTAAATTAGAATCTAAAATTGTTTTAAATGCTCTATTGTAACTACTGTCAATGATATCCATGACATTTCTATGCTTTGACATTTCCTCTCTAATTCTTTCAAAAATAATCACATTAGCATCAATTGCCATACCCACAGTTAAAATCATTCCTGCAATTCCAGGAAGAGATAATGTTGCATTTATCCATGGATTTGATAAAAAAGCAATAATGAAAAGTAAATTTAAAATCATTGCAAAATTCGCCAATAAACCAAAACCCTTATAATACATAACCATAAATATAAAAATTGAAATCAATGCAATGATTATTGATTTATAGCCATTATTAATAGAATCACTTCCAAGAGATGCATCAACTTGTAATTTTGATGCAACACTTATTTTGGATGGCAGTTCTCCAGCAATTAAAATTGCCTCTATATCTTTAGCTTCATTTTTAGTAAAATTTCCTGTAATCTGAGCTTTTCCACCTGAAATTTTTTGATTTATTCTAGGAGCCATTTTAACTTCACCATCTAAAACTATAGCTAAAAATTTTCCTCTGTTGTCATCAGTTATTTCTTCAAAATCTTTAGGTTTTTCGAACTCTAAAGAAATATACCATTGCCCACTATTTATATCTTCAATAGGAAATTGTAGAGCTCTAGGATTTTTTATTTCTGAACCTGATAATTCAACATATTTATTCAAATAAAATAATTGGGTAAATCCATCAAACTCTTGATTAGATTTACCCCACAAAAATTCAGAATCTATTAAATAATTAGAATTTTTATTGTCAATGAAAATTTCTTTAACATCATTTACAAACTGATTTTGTACAAAGGTATATGGAATAACAACACTTGATGAAGCACTACCTAGTTCTATCATTGTATTACCATTAAATACGTAAATATTATCACTGATTTCTTTAAAGCCTTTTAACTGATTTAATTTTTTATTCCAAGCTTTATAATTGTCTTTAACTAGTTTGAATTCCAATTTTCCAGTATTTTTTATAATTGACTCTGCCCTACTGGTATCTTGAATGCCAGCTATTTCAATTACTATTTGATTATTACCTTTTGTTTGAATAACAGGCTCAGTAACACCCATTGCATCTATACGATTTCGAATGATTTCAGTAGATGAAAGTAATTTTGTTGATAGCTTTTCTTTTAAAGTATTTTTTAAATACTCAGTCTCTTGATTAGTATTTATACTTTGAGGTATAAAATCTGAATAAAGATTTATTAAGGTTTGAATATCATAGCCATTAAATACATTGTCGATGAATGTTAAACTGGTAGATTGAGAGTTAATTTTTTTTAAAATTGATTCATATGCTTTTAATTCTTTAAAATCATTTTTGTATTCATCATTAACTAAATTAATCAATAGATCCACAAGGTCAAGTTCAAGCACCATGTGGATACCACCTTGCAAATCTAAACCTAAAGTTAAACTTTTATCCTTTAAGTTCTGTATTTCACTTGATTTTTCTGGATTATTAGAATAGTTATCTTTACCAAAATAATTTGAATAATAGTCTATGGTTGGATTTATACCAAATATTGAAAGGACTGTTAATCCTAAAAAAATGAACCATCTAAAGTATAACATATAGCATTTCTATTTTACTTAGCAATTAAATTTTAATTCGAAAGTTAAATATTATATAATCAAACGAAAAGAATATTATGAATTTAAGTATGAAAAATATATTTTTTATTATAGATAATTAATATAAAAATGCATAAAGAGATAAATTTGAAAAAAAATAATGGAGTTCTTATAATTTTAGGTCCTACTGCTACAGGAAAAACTAATTTAGCAGTCGAAATTGCCTCTAATCTTAATGGGGAAATCATTTCTGCAGATTCAAGGCAAGTTTATAAGGGTTTAGATATTGGTACTGGAAAAGATTTAGAAGAATATATTTTGGATGATAAATCAATTAATCACCATCTCATTGATATTATAAATCCAAATGAAAACTATAGTGTTTATTCTTTTCAAAGAGATTTTATTAATTCATATAAAGAAATAATTAAAAAAAATAAAAAAACCATCTTATGTGGAGGTACCGGACTTTATATTGAATCATTACTTCTAGATTATGATTTATCTAATAGTCCTCCACCAGATCCAAATCTTAGATTAAAATTATCAAAACAAAATTTATCAGAACTAAAAGCCTATCTAAGTCAAGTTAATACCAACATTATAAAACATCCAAAAACTGATACTAAAAATAGAATTATAAGAAATATAGAAATATGTTTGTATGGTAAGACTGATTCAATGCCTTTAAAAGATATTCCATTAGATAACTATAAGATAATTGGAATTAACCCTGGAAGAGAATTAATTAGAAAAAATATTACTGAAAGATTGCATTCAAGATTAGAGCAAGGAATGGTTTTAGAAGTTGAAAATTTACTTAAAGCTGGAATAACCCAAGAACGCTTATATTATTTTGGTTTGGAGTATAGATATATTAGTGAATATTTAATTGGTAATTTTAATTACGAAGAATTAGTTCAAAATTTAAATACTGCAATTCATAGATTTGCAAAAAAACAAATGACGTTTTTTAGAAGGATGGAAAAAAGAAATATTAAAATAAATTGGATAGAAAATAATAATTTAAATGAAATAAAAGATTTCTTATAAAAAAGTATTATATTATAACCAGTAATCACACAATTATTTTATGCTATGGAAAATTTAGAAGAAAATAAAAAATTATTAAAAATTCCAATCCGTAAGAAAATTAATTATATGGATGGGCTTAGGTTAAACAGAGCTATAATATCTGGCGTAAAATCTCTAATTTCTCGACAAGAATATTTAAATAAAATTAATGTTTTTCCTGTACCTGATGGTGATACTGGTACTAACATGGCTTTTACTTTATCAGCAGTTATGGAAGCTTCAATTGGTCAAATAGAACCAAGGGTTGATGTTTATACAAAAATAATTTCTGATGCTGCAATTGATGGAGCTAGAGGAAATTCAGGTGTACTTATGGCCCAATTTTTAGTTGGATTTGGAGAAGGCTGTGAAGGTATTGAAAAGCTTGACTGCCATACTCTTGTCAAAGCATTCAAAAATGGCTCTATATCAGCTAGAGAAGCTATGGAAGATCCAAAAGAAGGAACTATTCTAACAATTTTTCAAGATTTTTCAGATGAAATAAATCATGCTGTAGAAAATGGTACTCAAGATTTATATGAAATAATGAAAATAGGGTACAAAGCAGCATGTAAATCACTTGAGGAAACACCTCAAAAATTAAAAATATTAAAAAAGGCAGGTGTTGTAGATGCTGGTGCACAAGGTTTTGTTGACTTTTTAACAGGTGTCTTAAATTTTATTGAAGATGGCTCATTAAAAGATGTAGATATTAGTAATATAGCAGTAAAAAATACTGAAAGCAATCATGATGGTCATCATATGGATGAAGAAATTGATATTAATTACAGATATTGCACGGAATGCAGAGTCAAAGGTTCTAATATGGATAAAAAGGAACTAAGGCAAAAATTAAAAAAGATTGGTGATAGTCTAATTGTTGCAGGATCAAAGGATAGAATACATGTTCACATCCACTCAAATAAGCCTGCTCAAGTATTTTCTATGTGTGAAAGATTTGGTGATGTTGATGAACAAAAAGCTGATGATATGTTTCATCAACAACAATTATTAAATACAAAAAATATTGAAAAAAGATCAGTAGCTATTGTAACTGATTCAGCATCTGATTTTATGGATGATAATTTAAATATATATGTTGTGCCCTTAAGGTATAATTTCGGCAGTAAAGGGTATATTGATAAAGTGTCTCAAACATCATCAGAATTTTACAAAGAACTTCGAGATGGAAAATATCATCCACAAACATCACAACCTTCTGCTGGTGATTTTAAAAAGCAATATCAATTTTTATCATCTCATTATCAAACAATTATTTCTTTACATATACCTAAAAAATTAAGTGGAACTTACCAATCAGCTAAAAATGCATCAAAACAAACACCTGATGCAAAAATAACAGTTATTGATACAAACAATGCATCAGTTGCAAATGGATTAATTGTTAAATATGCAGCTAAACTAGTTAAAGCCGGAAAATCACATGAACAAGTATTGTCTGGTATTAATCTGGCTATTGAAAAAACAAAAATTTATGTAATTTTAGATAATCTTAATTCTGCAGTTAAAGGTGGTAGATTAAATCCTACAGTAAAATTAATTAGTGATTTTTTAAACTTAAAGCCTATCATGTCGATTAAAAAAGATGGAACTTTAGGTCCTATAGGAGCAATGTGGGGCAAAAAAAATGTTCCAAACAAAATTGCTAATTTTTTGAATAAAAAAATTGATCCTAACATAACGTATGATATTGCTATTGCTCATAGTATTTGTGAAGAGAGTGCAGAACATTTAAGAAAAATCCTATATGATAAATATTCTAATATTAAATCAATAAGCATTCTTGAACTTGGTTGTGCTCTAGGATCCCATACAGGTCCAGGAACACTTGCAATTGGACTCCAAGAACATTTATCAATATAATGAATCTTAATATTTTATTTATTGCAATTTTGTCATATCTAATAGGCTCAATTTCTGGTGGTGTTATTGTTGGTAGATTTAAAAATGTTGATATTAGAACAAAGGGTAGTAAAGCTGCAGGAGCAACAAATGCATATAGAACAATGGGAGCATTATTTGCTTTATCAGTTCTTTTAATTGATGTTTATAAAGGTTACTTCTCAACCTTTTACATACCATATATTTTTGGTAACGACACAATAATTGGAAAGACTGTAGCTGGTTTCTCATCAATATTAGGTCATGTTTTTCCTATTTTTTTTAAATTTAAAGGTGGAAAAGGTGTAGGAACTGCTTTGGGAACATTATTTGCATTTCCTCAATTATATTTATCAACATTTGTAGGTTTTATGTCATGGTTATGTACACTTTTAATTACAGGCTATGTGGGATTAGGTTCCATTATCGCAGGAATTGCTGTCCTATCTTTTTATTTTATTAGTTCTAATTACATAATTAATGAATTAACAATTTATGTTCTATTTATCGCTGTATTTTTTATTATTACTCATAAAGAAAATATAAAAAGATTATTAACTGGAGATGAAAATCAATTTCAGAAAATCATGTTATTTAATTTCTTTAAAAAAAGATGAAAAAAAAATTTGATAAAATTGACCACATAGCAATACAGGTCAAAAATGTTAAAGATTCATTAAATTGGTATTTAAAAAATTTTAAATGTGAAGAAATTTATTCTGACGATACTTGGGCTTTTTTAAGATTTAACAATACTAAGTTAGCATTAGTTACTAATATCCAACACCCACCTCATTTTGCTATTCTTGATAAAAAAATTAATTCTAATCAAAAAAATGTCGTTAAGCATCGTGATAACTCAATATCAAAATATATTTCAGATTTAGATGGAAATTTTATAGAATTAATTAAATATGAAGATTAATCTTCTAAATGGATAAAATTTTGTCCATAAGGATTAAATCCTATCATTATTGATATAGGGGGCGGTCCAGTAACAAAAAACTTTAATCCTAACCCATAACCAATAAGCATCTGATTAAGAGCTAATTTTTCAATAGATTTACTACCAATACCTGAATTGATAAACATTAATCCATCAATTCCAAATTCAATTTTACCATAATCTTTCTTTTTCAAGATAGTGCTTTGTAATTCAATATAACTATATACTACATTAGATACTTCAATATTTTTATTTTCAGGACGCTCAAAAGGATCTGAAGAATACCCTCTGATGAAATCTTCACCTCCTATATATATGTATTCATGTATGGGTAAATCTATGAATTTTGGAAATTTAAACGTAGTATAAACACCATATGAAATAACAGGTTGATGAAAATATTTTATATTCATAAGAATATATTTATCATAAGATATGCTCATTTTACTTATGTTAGGATTATTTTCTATTAAACTATTAGAGTATCTTAAATTGATTCCGATAAGTGAACCTTTTGTTGGATCTCTGTAAACATTTCTCGTATCATATTGGTAATCAAACTCTAAGCTTGCATATCTATAAATATTTTTTTCATTTATTGGTAGATCAATTACATCAGAAAGAGTATGCTTTTTATTTCTGTAATAACTTAAACCAAACTCAAACTTATTATTTAATCCATTATAAAAGCCACTTTTAATAGAAAAATATGTTTCATTGAATCTATAATCGTAAAAGGGGTCATCAGTATATCTATTATATAATGTAGAACTAAAAGATACGTGATCACCGTATATCCATGGATTATTTAATGAAATTCCAAACCATTTTTCCCCAATAAATGCGCCCCCTAAATATAATTCTTGATTTAAACCCATAAAGTTTAAATGTACCAAACCTAATCCATAGGACCATTTTTTAGCAATTTCACTATAATCAATGACTAAATCAGGTATTATTGAAAAAGATTCAACTAAATTAACTTTATAAATATTATTTTCAAGATTAATATCTACAGATGAAAAAATTCCTAAATTATATAACCTATTTATGTCTTGTTCTAAAATTGTAGAATCTAATGGATGATTTATTGGGTGCAAAATTTCTCTCAACACCACATGTTCTTTTGTCTTATTATTTCCAGTTAATATTAAAGTGTCTACCTGATTTTGATTCGCCATCAAAACACAAGAAATAAAAATTATTGTAGATATAAATTTTCTAAACATAAATATAAAAAAAAGCCTTCAGCTAAGTTGTGAAGGCTTTTTTTAGTTTTTGTGTAAAACTTAAGTTATACTTATTTTCTACCTCTAGCCATTTTAGCTCTAGATACATCACCATCTTTGTCGATGAAGTATAACCAACCAGATTCTCTAGCAACACCACATGATGCAACTACTTCAGCGCCACCACCTTTGTTAGCACCTCTAGCCATTTTTGTTCTTGCAACATTTCCGCCTTTATCTAAATAATATAAGTATCCAGACTCTTTAGAAACACCTGTTGTTTTTACTTTCTCTGCCATATTAATAGCCTCCTTAAGTGAAATTATTATTGTTTAAAGTAAATTGACTACTAATTCTACTATTTTCTCGTCTAAAAAACAAGTACTTTTTAGCTTTTTTTTCTATTTCTTTCAAAATTTTTCATGACGAGCTTAAAATCTGATAAATTTTGGCAAGTAAAAAATTTAGAAGATTGGATATTATTTTTTATAGTATCATTAATTTTATAACCATAGTCATGACCAGGATATATCATTGTATCATGAGGAAGTTTTAATAATACCTTATAAATACTGTGATAAAGTTTTTCTATTGAACTTTTTTCACTTAATACTCTACCAGTTCTTCCAATAAACATTGTATCCCCTGTAAAAACAAATTTATCTTTTGAATTCCAAAAGCAAATACTATCATAATAATGTCCTGGTGTTTCTAGAACTGTTATAATTTCAGTTCCTATATTAATTATTTGATTATCATTTAACGGCAAATATCCAAATCTTTTTGAACTACAATGAGAAATATAAACCTTTATTAAGCTAAATTGACTTAAAATATCGGAAAGAAATTTTATATGATCGTGATGAGAGTGTGTGATTAAAATTTTATCTAAAACTAAGTTTTTAGACTCAATAAACTCTAAAATTGGATTTATTTCAACACTGGGATCTATTATAGCAGCATATTTAGATTCATTACACCAGACTAAATAACATATATTTTTATCATATCCACCAATAAAATATTTAACATTCATTATATTTAAAATAGCCTTTAAAAAATTTAAACATCTTATAAAACTCTTTAATTTTAAAAACAATTCCTTTATCTGTGGATATTTCTTTATGTTCATACATATATGAAATAAATAAACTAGAATTTTCAATACATTTATTTAATTCTAATGATTCTGTATATGGTACCATTGAGTCATTAGAGCCATGCATAATAAATACTTTATCATTTATCTTATCACCCCAGTATTTTGGAGACATATCTTGTATAAACTTTTTTTCTTTATTTATTGCATTAGTAATTTCTTGCTCAATTTTAGAATCAATTTTGGAATCGAAAATATTTCTTATGAAATTTGCAGGAATAATGGGTAATTCAGATATTTTAGAGTCGACTTCCTCTAATTTATCTTGTATTCTTAAATCAACAACTTCTCTAATTTCAGATTGATAATCAACAATTTCCTCAAAATATAATTTATCTAAAAAATTATGAAATAAAACAGTCAAACCCCAACTATGAGGATTAATTTTAAAAGATTCACCATTGATATTAATTTTTCCATTACATAAAAATTTTAAGGTACTTTGAATATCACAGTAAGTGCCAAAAGTCATAATTGATTTTGGCGGTGAATTAGTGATCCTTTCATCTAGAGAGGCTTTTAATAATAAGCCGCCTCCAAAACTTAATGCCATCGTAGAGACCTTATCTTTATTTATATCTTGTCTTGAAATGATTTCTTGATATGCATGAGCAAACCAATCATAGCATTCATGACCCAACTTTAATTCTTTAAGAGGAGGTATTCTTGGAACTAAAACTTTAAAACCTAATTTACATATAATTGAAGCTAAAAATAATAGACCAGTATGTTTTTCAGCATCTGGAGAAGCTCCTGGAAAAATAATCATTATATTTTGATCATTTTTATTGAAACGTGAGAGGATTCTTAATTGGGTTTTTGAACCATCCAGACCATTATACTTTTGATCTTCTATCTTTACTTTTGGATAATTATCTGGACTATATCTAGCTAGAGAATATATAAATTTTAATGATTTTATAGCATATTTCACTTTAAAATCTAATTATTTTAGCGCATCAGGCCTTATACCAAAAATGTTGCTGTTTGGATAATTTTGTGTTGAAAGCCAAAAAACAGACTTAGAGCCCATTGCCTCTGGTAAAACATCAAAAGTCTTCCATAATTCATAAAATTCTGGGTCTTTTTTATATGCAATAGCATAGCTTGCTGCAGCAGAAGAGTCAGCAACACCCTCAATTAATTTAGCATCTTTATTTGCTGTAGATATAATTAAATCAACTTCTCTATCAATAATTCCTAATATTTCAGAACGCTTGGCTTTTCCTTGACCTTCAAACTTTGCAGCTTCAGCTTCTTGTTCACTTGCCATACGATCAAAAACTTGAGGCATAATTTTATCATTAAAAGTTAATCTTTTAATTTCAATTCCAATTACTTCAATTCCAATATCTAATGATTCAAATTCAATGGTAATAGCATCTAATGCTTCCTGCATTATTTGATCACTATTAACTACAATATCATCAATATATTGAGGAGCAATTTTATCTCTTATTTTACCATCAAGTATACCATCTAATCTTGATTGAGCTTGTCTTTCGTTATTAACACTAATATAAAACTTTAGAGGATCAGATATTCTCCATCTAGCAAATGTATCTATAAAAATATTAGTTGTTTCTTGTTTTTCTTTCTGAAGAGCACTAGCTGAACCACGCTTGTCTAACATACCTTTTGTTGGTATTTCAGTAGCATCTCCATCCCATTCAAGTATTCTTTTATCAAACTTAATAACATTTTGTAAAAAAGGTAGCTTAAATGCTAAACCGGCATCTCTTTTAGAACTAATTGGTTTACCAAATTGTAATACTATTGCTTGTTGAAACTCATTGACAATATAAAACGAATTTAATCCAATCAATATGATTGTTGGTAAAAATAATAATTTAATATATCTAAACATCTTAAGCTCTATTACCTTGATTTATTTTTTTCTTTAATAAAATTTTCAAATCCATTACCTAAAGATTGATTTAATCCTAATAAAGGAACAGCTCCTATAGAAGGGTCAACAAAATTTAATTGATTAACATTTGAATAAATTGTTGTCATTGTTTCTATCATTTTTGTAGTAATAAACACTTTTTTATCTAACAAATAAGAATCATAAACTTTTAAAAACTTTTTAGTTTCACCTTCAGCTTTTTGAATAGTTCTATATTTATAACCTAATGCTTGGTTTCTAATTTTAAGAGCTTCCCCTCTAGCTTCTGTTAATTTTAATGAACTATCTCTCTCTGCTTGATTAATCATTTTTTCCATATTTTGTAAAGCTCGTGCAACTTGATTATAAGCATCCATTACTGTAGATGGAGGTACAACAGATTGTAATTGTACCATCTTAACCATAATACCAGTTTCTAATATATCTAATTTTTCCTGCATTAGATACTTAGCGTCTTGACTAATCATTTGACGACCTTCTTTAATTACCTTATCAAACATTAAAGACCCTATAATTTTTCTCATTACAGATTCAGATATATCTCTTATAGTGCTTTCAACATTTTTAACATTAAACATATAATCTTTTGGATTTGATATTATATATTGAACCTGCCATTTAACTTCAGCTACACTTAAATCATTGGTGAGCGTCCAGGATTCACCTTCATAGGTATTAGAAAAACGAGTTTTTTTACCTGCTTCAATAGTTCTGAAACCAAATTCTTCAACAAACTGTTTAGATGTTTTTACTTTATATACTTCATCTGCAACTGGAATTTTGAAATGCAGACCTGGAGGTGAAATTGAACTAAATTTTCCAAATCTTAAAAGAACACCCTGCTCATCAGCTTTAACAGAATAAACAGATAAGTAGACTAGAAAAATAATAATAGCAAAGAAAAACGCAGGTAAGACTTTTTTAAAATCAAACTCTGGCACCTCAACTTCAACGTCTCCAAATTGATATTTTTTATTCATAGTAAAATTAAATCAGTTAATTAGTTAGTTTTCGAATATCTATAAATTAAAAAAAATTTTGCAAGAAATCTATTTCTTTATTTGTCAAATATTTAGTTAACAATTTAAAGGAGAAAAAAATGGAAAAAAATAATCTTAGTAAATACTTATTTGGAATCAGTGCATTTATCATTGTATTCTTTCTTTCATCTTACACAAATAAATTAAAAATAGAAAAAGAACATATTAAAGAAAGTGATTTTTCTATAGATAAAGAAGAATTAAATAAATTAACCGATCAAACTAAAAGCGATTTAGAAATAAATGATACTGAATTATTAGAAGAGATTGGTCAGGAAAGCACAGAAACTAATAATAATTTTAGCAATATAAATAAATCTATCATTGTTAATAGCATTAAAATTGCTAAACAAGTTGATACTGATCCAAATTCAAATACTTACAGAGAGCCGATTAACGCATTCAAAACAATAACAACACTGGATCAGAACATTATTAAAGATATCGATTATTATCCTTCATTTTGTATTTGGACAAGCATAAATACTGAAAATATGCAATTAAATATAATTAATGAAAGTTCTGAAGATGCTTTACTTAATATAAATCCAACTAAACTATCTATGATAGTCACATGCAATGAAACTGAAGTAAGTAAGTTTAATTTTAATATAAATGCTAAAACACCTAGATGGAGAGAATGGATAGAAATTGATTTAACACAATTTGAACCTGAATCTATTATTGGCAGCTGGAATATTAAAATTATCAATAATAAAAATAACTATATTTTAGAAGATAGATCTTTTTCATTTGATAAAATTTGGGAAATAGATGAATTAAGACAAACTGCTGAAATCATTGACTGAAAATAAGCAATATAAAAAAAGCTCTAAATATTTAGAGCTTTTTTTATGTATATAACTAATCTATTCTTAAACTTAAAATCATCCTTTATCAGCTCGAAACTATCTCTGGGAAATTTAAATGGTTTTGTATCTAAAAAAAGTTTAAAATAGTCTTTATGATAAGGTTCTTTAATATTATTAAATTCTTCAATATTAAATCTATATCTAATATCTAAAGACTCATTTATAATATGTAAAGTCAAATCATCTCTTACTTGTTGTAAAAAAACTATATATTCAATACCATCATCAAAAATCAATTCATATCTATCAAAATCATTCTTATTAGGTAAAAACAAATTTAGAGTATCGTTTTTAAAAAAATATGAATTTCTATTAAAAACCTCACCATTTTGATCATCTATAATAATTTGAGGTGCTAAGTATCCAGTAGAATTATATGTATTTAAATCTACTATTGAAAAATATGGTTTGTCAAATTTAATTGAATCACACCTTATATGAATGGAATAATAATCATTAGATCCATGTTTCCAAATACTTTCAGATTTAATTTCTTTCTCTAATTCTGTATTAGAAATATTAGACTTAAGAATGATTTTTAATTTATTTTGATTGTAAATCTTATCTATCACATTAATGAATTTTTCTTTATTTATATATAAACCAAATGAAATAAAAGCTAAAATCAAAAAATTAATTATATATTTGTTTTGATTATTTTTCATAGCATTTAAAACATTTATTTTTTTTATCTTCAACAAGCTTGATCCATAAAGTTGATAAAATGCCCAAAATAAATCTTTATGTCCATATTTTTTAATCATCTCTTTTCTTGATAGAAATATAGCTTTACCCGTATCATGGTTATATTTAATAAAGAACTTATAAAATTGTTTACTAAACTCGGATGCTTTATCAGAAGGCAAATCACCAAAACTACAAATTATTGATTTAGTTCCCTTGTTTAGAAACGCATTTAAAAAATTTATAAAGCCTTCGTTATAATTACCACAACTGTTTGAAAAAATAAATTCAGGAGCCCTTGAACATTTTAGTATATCTTCCGCTAAAAATTCTTCATCAAAAAGTTTCCAACCATTTAATCCATAATGACCAGAAAAATGCAATCCATTATTAACACCAAGCAATCTAATTAATTCAATTTTATTCACATTTCTATGTTTATATGGTCCCCTGAGATTAAAATCTAAATCTATCATTGATGAAACAGCTTCAATCTCTTTTAGCACATCATCATTAATATCTTTTGATTCACTTGGATTCCCAATTACACAAAACTTTTGTTTTGAACTTATATTGTGATTTGAATTTTGAAAATCTGAATTGGTAAATTCTCTTGATAAAATTAAGTAATCAGATAAAAAGTCTTTTCCATCATGTAAAATCTCAAAAGGTATAAAGTTAAGTTGGGGGTCTATGATGATATGAAGATAAGCTATATCCTTTTTTGACTTTAGATTTTTAAAATAAGTTTCTAATCTATATAAATCTAAAATATTAAATAATTCAAATGATAACTCTTTTAATTGATTAAACTGGTCATCTAAAATACCATTTTTAATATAATCCTTAAATATATCATTAGAAATTTTTTGTGATAATGTTTTGATTTGTTCAACTTTGAAATTTACTTCAATTTTTTTAGAAAAATTGTTTTTATCAGAATTGATTTCTATATAAAGTTGGGTATCATTTATTTTTATTAATCTTATTGTATCCACAATATAAACTAATAATCATAATTTATTTTATGAAAGATTTATTTTTATATTTCCAAGCTCATATTTTAATGTGGAAATATTAATTAAGTATTGACCTGAATTTAATTTAAAACTTCCTGTATTTCCATTTGATTTTGTAAAAAATTCATTCTGAGTTTTTTGATTTTGAGATATGCTAAATTTAATATTCTCTTGCGCTTTTTGATTTTTTGAAATAGCCAGATTGATTAAAAATCTATCCTCCATTTCATTTGATATATCAAATACTATTTCATAATCATTCATATCTTTAGAAAAAATCTTAGAATTATTACTGCCTCTTGTTATCAGTGCAGGTTCAATATCTAATTCATATTCATTACCAATAATAACTTCTAACATTGAATCAACTTTTTTAATTACTAAATCCATAAATGATTTATCCTCAATGCCAGCTAATTGATATATTTCTTGTCTAAGTCTATATGATGGTTTTTCATTTGGTTGATTATCAATTAAATCAGCTAGAATATCTACTTGTTGTCTTAGTTCAGAATTTGACTCAATTAGAGCTTCAAATTCTTCTTTAATTTTTCCTGACAACTGACCTTCAAGGTATTTAACTATTTTATCATTATCCATAATTTTTCCTTAATGTATTTATATGACAAACATACTTTTAAAAATCTTGCATACATTTTTTTAATTTTCTATTTGCTCTAGAAATTATAGCAGCTATTGTATTTGGCTTTTCATTAATTTTATCTGCTATTTCTCTTTGTTTAAAACCTTGACTAACCAAATCAATAATTAACTGTTCCTTATCCTTTAATTTTGAAAGACAAAATTTTAAACTTAGATTATCTTCTACACTTTCAGATTTAGTAAATAATTGGTAAGCATCTTCAATTGAGCGAGTTTTTGGTCTATATTTCATACCTTTACTTTTTAAAAAAGTAAGGGTAGAATTAGTCACAATCTGATAAAGGTATGAACTAAACTTACTATCACCTCTAAATTTTCTAATAGGTTCAAAATTTCCTTCTAAACCCAATATTTTTTTTTGAATAATTTCTGAAACTAAATCTTCTTTATCTTCATAAGGTATTTGATCAAACTTTTTTAATGCACCCCATATGATAGACATACATTCATCAATAAATAATTTTATTGATTTAGTATCTTTTTTTAAAACTAATAGTAAAAGTTTATTATCTATTTCTTGATTCATATGCTTTGTTTAAATAAAATTAATATAATAAATATAAGGCAATTATTAATGAAACTACATATTGAATTTTGTGAAAAGTGAAATTACGATCCTGAATTTGATCGTGTATCAAAGATAATTAATCAAAATTTTCCATCAATTAATGTTATTGGCAATGAAACACCACCTAGAAGCGGTGCTTTTGAAATTACCTATAATGGCAAAATAATTTATTCTAAATTTGAAACAAATAAATTTCCAACTGAAGAAGAAATTATTTCACTTTTAAATCGCTAAGGCACCCATAGGATCCCATGGAGCAAGCTCAACAGGTTTTCTCTTAAATATGTCTAAAATTCTTTTTGGTAAATATTTTTTATCTACTACGATTTCATAATTATATTCATCAAACCACTTATCAGTCATTAAATAATAACCTTTATCTCCACCTTTGACACCCCAGCTATTTTCAACACGCCATCTTCTGGATTTACCATCAATTAAATCTACACCCGTAAACAACATAGCATGAGTCATTTGACTATCACCATATTCTAAACGTGTTGATTTATTCATATTGAATTGTGTGCCAAATAGTGCCTCATAATCATATAAATCCGTATCCATTAAACCTAGCTGCCTATGAAACATTTTTCCAACATCACAACCAAACCAAATTGATTCATTATCTTTGATTGATTTAATTGCTGCTTTTTTAATTTCATCTAACTCTACATTTGCATATTTTATTATTTGACCATCTACAACATTTCCAAGATAACTTACCGTATAAAGCTCATTCATTTTTTTATTGGACATCGGCGCATTTATTAAACATACTTTATCTTTTAAATTAATATTGCAATGTTTTTTGTAAAAATCTTGAGGAGTTAAATTTTCTTTTCTGATAAATTTATTTTTTTTATCTCTAGTTTGCCAATCAAATTTTGTAGGTGGATCACCAAGACAAATACAAAGCATTGTATATATTATTGACATCATATTTTCTTTTTCTTTTCTCAAATCAGAAATTTTTCTTCCCTTATCATTCATAGTTCTCAAAGTCCATGCAAACTCTCTTAACTTTCTAGTAAGAAACTGGTTCATCATTCTAGATTGACTACTTTGAAAACTTTCAGCCATTACAGATTGTGGAACAACACCATATTTTTCGATAAGATTCACAAACATATCCCACTGCCCACCATCTTGGACTGGACTATTAAGTAAATGCATCATTAATCTACTATCATAAGATTCATTTAAGGTTTTTAAAATATTTTCTAAAAAATAATTTGATTTTTCTAACTTATCAAAAAACATAAAATAATTTTGTGAAAATTCAAAATTAGCTAAATTGTATTTTTCAGCTAAAGAAATACGCATCAAGTTTAATCCTGCAAAACCCCAACATCTACCAGATGCTTTTTGATTAGTAACTTTTTTCATTTCATTAGATACTACATTAGAATAAGTATGATCTACCATTCTATATGCATCCCAATCCATAGCAATATTATCAATTAAACTTCTTGTTAAAGCATTTCTTGATATTTTATTAGTTGGATTATTTTTGAAACTTTTATTGAATTTAACAATGTTAGCTTTTGATATTGAATCTTTCATTTAAACTCCTATAAAAAAATAAAGCCCCAATTTATATAATTGAGGCTTTATTAAAATTAACTTACTTAAGTAGCATTATTTTTTGTGTGGCTACTTGTCCATTACTTTCTGCTTTGATCATATAAACACCACTTGAAAGATGCTGTGCATCCCAAGT
>MDTB01193896.1_pt1 | contig 54465 bp, 53 predicted proteins | sample 811161 | NCBI WGS metagenome assembly MDTB01 (sample SAMN05326650, study PRJNA326480) | marine metagenome | isolation source: seawater | place: Mediterranean Sea | collected 2009 | reverse complement strand
CTTACCTTACAAGGAAGAAGTCACAGGTTCAAATCCTGTAGCGCCCACATGGTTTTTCAGAAATCTTTACATATAAATTAACCCTTATTTTGTAATATATAAGTATGGGATTTGATGAAACTATTCTAAAAAAAGTTTTTCTTAACCTTACATTATCAAGATTTAATAATTTATATAGACCGGATAGCCATCCTTATCTAAGTGGAGATTCTTTAAGAAAATACGCTGATCACGTATATGATGAAACAAGTAAATTTAATCCTCGTAATGTAATAGCAAATGATATTGTTTTTCTTAAGACAGATTATTTAGAAGAATATTTTCTATCAACCCATAAAAATATAAAAAATCCATACATTCTAATTACTCATAATTCTGATATTTCAATTAAAGAAAAAGAATTAAAATATTTAGACAAACAAATAATTCACTGGTTTGCAATGGGGTTAGAAACAAAAATGAATGAAAGGGTTTCTTCAATACCAATAGGATTAGAAAATAAAAGATATTTACGTAATGGAATCACAAAAAAATTTTAATACTGTTCTAAATTCTAAAAATTTTAGTGCTACTAAAAAGCAGAAGAAAATACTGTGTTCTTTTAATGAAAAAACAAACTATGAAGTAAGAAACCCAATAATAAAGATCTCAAATGAAAATAATGAAATTGATATAAAAAATTTTAATTCTTCATTGGATTATTTAACAGAGTTGTCAAAATATAAATATATTCTTTGCCCCGAAGGAAATAGTATTGCAACACATAGGATGTGGGAGTCGTTAATTTTTAACTGTACACCGGTTGTTGTTGATAATTTCTTTAATCAGAATTTTTTTGACCTTGGTATCCCTTTGATTATTTTGGATGATTGGAATGATCTAAAAGATATTACTGTTGAAGAGATTGAAGAATTAAATAAAGTAAATTCTGGAAAAAGTTATGAAGAATTTACGTATTTTAAGTTTTGGGAAAATAGAATAACATCTAAAAAAATATGAATTGGAACAAAAAGTTATGACGATTGTTACCTTTGTTTTATTTTATAATTTACTTTTTTTTTCTGGGAGAGGTCTTGTAAAACTTATACTTCAATTCTTTAGCCTATATAAATACAATTCTCACCTTCAAATATCAAATAATATTAGTATGAAAAGTTTTAATGCGTTAATTTATTTATTTTTCTTTGGAAATTCAATGTTCATTTTAAATTTTTTCATTCCTATTAAAAATATAAGTTCTATTTTTTATGCCATGACAATTATTATTTTTATATTTGGATTGATAAATTTTAAATTTAACAACTTGAATTTCTTAATCAGTAATTTAATTTTTCCATCGTTAATAGGAATTAGTTCTTTTGGTATAAGATTCCACTATGATTCAGGAGCTTATCATTTAGGAATTCAAAACTGGTTTTATGAGTCAAAAATTATTTTTGGATTGATTAATCTTGATCCTTTTTTCTCTTATGCTAGCTTGAATGAATATATTTCAGCAGGCTTATGGTCGTTGAACAATTATATATTTCTTCATTTCACTCACATGGTGTTTTTTGTAGTTTTTTATAACTTTATTAATGAAATAATTATTCAAAATAAAAGTTTATTTCTTAAAAACACAGGAATCTTCATTTTAATTTATAGCCTAATTGATAATTTTGGAATTAATGGAGGATCTAATGGATACTTTCAAGTCCAAACTATTGGTAAACAAGATACAGGAGTAGGAGTCATAATATCTATAGCTTTAATCATATTTTTAAACGATGTCATAAACTCAAACTACACAAAAAAAGGATTAACTTTTTTGACCTTTCTATCATTATTTGCCTTCCAGTTAAAAATAAACGGGGGGGCTATTGATTATTTTAATTTTGATATACCTGTTCCAATTTATCAAAGAAAGTAAAAATATTTTTTACAGAGAAAATATACTTTTATCAGCAATTCTGGTTGGCTGGTCAATAAAATCGTTTATAATTTCATCTTGTTTTGTGTTTCCAATATTAAGTACATGTAGCAAGAGTGTTTCATGGAATGCATATACAGATGTTGAGGGTGCAAAAAATGGCACTGTTGAACTGAATTATGCGTATGTTTTTGGAGAGAATATTATTGATTGGTTTAACGAGTGGTTATATATTCAATTCAGTTATCAAATAGTTTTAAATTTTCTTTTTTCTATTTTATTTATTTTTATTTTGAGAAAAGTTTTTTTTGAGAGAAAAAACCTATCAAGCAATGAAATTAGAGCAAAGTTTTATTGTTTTGTATTTCTTCTAGTTGGTTTTGTAACATTCTTCACCACAGTTCCAGTTTACAGAAATGGATTTGGAGTTTTTGTCTCAATGTTTACTTTTCTTGCTTTAAGCTCAGATAAATTTAGATATGAAGATTTTGTAAAGCCTGTTGTGTGGTCAATTCTTTTAATATTGTCATTAGCTGCCATACCAAGGGGTTATATGTACAAAGAATTTATTAGTAGTCCTATACAAATTGTGACTCCAGAAATTAAAAGTGTTGAATATATAAATATAGATAATAGTAAGTGGGTTAATTCAAATATTGGACAATGCTGGATTTCATTGTATTGCATACCTAATGATCGAGTAATTTTTGAAAACAGTTTATATAATTACACCGTGTTTACGAGCGAGAAAAAGTAAAAAATTTTTAAAAAAGATTTTAAAGATTGCAATATTTTAGATAAGCTAAATTAATTTCTTTGTTTCTTAGGGTCGTTGTTTGTATAAAAACATCTTCGCATTTTATATTTTCAAAAATTGGTTCTTTTGTTGCATCTATGAGACACGAATTTTCATTAAGTCTAGGTCTCTGAAAAGTAACCATATAAAAGCTCTTTATCTCAAGATCACGCAGAACTGTTGTATCTGAAGTTGTGTAGTTTAATTTTGTAGTTTCGATTTTGTCATTTCCAGTATTGTATACAAGATTAGAAGTCCTATTGTCAAGATAACTTCTTACAGATGCATCTGGTCTGCAAACTAACAAAAAACCTTGATTTAGATTTTCATTTATATAACCTGCTATTTCTTTGCCAGAGAAACCCCAATAATCTGTTGACCAATCTCCGCAACCATCAAACCCCTCGCATGATTTACTGATGGAATCTTCATTTACAAATTCGTTAAAGTAGACATATTTATAAGGACCAAGAGAAAATTGTGTAAATAAAAGATAGGTTAGATTTAGAACAATTACAAAATTAAAAATACTTTTTTTATTTTTTAGTAACAAAGTACTTTCAATAGCAACATAAGTAATAGGTAAAACTAAAAATAGATACTGTCTGATACCATCGTAAGCAGTTGGTCTAAAAACTATAAAAAGAATGTTTACAACAATTAATAAATAAAAACATTTTTTTGCAAATTCGTCTATATTTTGATTTAGAAAAATTATAGGAATAAATAAAAAAATTAAAATTATAAAGTTTATTGGTAATTTATATAAAAAAAATGTTAATAGGTATGAATAGGTCATTTCAGTAGCAACTATATACTCTCCATTTACTATTGTTGAGCCAGGCCATTGTAATAAAAATTGATTCTCTATTGCTAGTTTCCACCAAGATATAGGCTCGATCCACATTGATGGAGTAAGTAATACTAAAAGAGATAAGCCCATTAATCCTACTTGAAGATAGAGGGTGATATATTCTTTTAATTTTTTGAGCTCTAATATTTTTGGTAAATAAAATAAGATGAACAATCCAATAAATGGAATTGAATTAATTCTTATATTTAAAAGAGCACCAATAATTAGACCAAAAATAAGTATTTCTTTTCTTTCTATGATTATTGATTTTTTAATTTTTAGTGAGTATTTATCTATATATAAAATCACAATAAAAAAATGAAGTGCAAATGGTATATCTTTTAAGTTAAATAATGTATGCCCGCTAAAACTCGGAATTAAAATCAAAAAAGAAATAAACAAGATAGCAAACTGTTTATTTCTTTGTTTCATAATTAATTTATAAATAAAAGAAAGTAAAACAATCACATATGCTGTTAGGAAAACGTGACTAAAAAAATAAAATTTATCATCATAAGAAAAAAAACTGAAAATATTAATATTTAGATCTCTAAATATATATGTAGAAGCAAAATGAGCAAATAAATATGAGGGCATTAATAATAATTGTCCGTAATACTCTAAATCTGAATAATATGACTTTGCTAAGGAAAAATCTAGATTCAAAATAGCTTGGAAAGTTTGGATTATAATTTTCGAACCAAATCTATAGCCAGGTTCATCATAGGTTGTTCCTCCTTTCCTAATAAAATAGATATTTACAATTCCAAAGGCTGTTAACAATATCCAAATGAAGTTATCTTTAAGATTGATTTTTTCAAATAATTTATTTATTTTCATAATTTTAAAAATTTTGAGTTACTTTTATATATTCAATAATGAATTTTATTTGTAGAGTTTATTTATATATGATTAAACAAAAGAAATTTAATTCAATATGAAAAATAAAATAAAGTGGATTTTAAAAAGAATATTAATTGTCTCAAACTACCCAAAACAAACAATCTTTTCTTTTACTAACAAAGATAAAATGAGTTTATTTCATACTGCATATGAAAATAAAAAATTAATGAATACTGAGAGTTCAAAAATCGAGGAGCCAAGATTAGAGAAATTAAAAGATTTAGATTTTGATAAATTAACAAATCAATCGAAAAAAAGCTCTGCCCATCTTAATGACTCAATAAATAAAGATTACTTCAGTAATTTAAATAATTATGGTTATGGTGTAAAACTTCTTAAAATCTCTAATTTTCAAGAATTTAACTTTCTTAAAAAAATTCATCTCTATCCAGCAAATGTATTTGTTTTAAATGAAATAAAGACGCTCCTAGATAGATCAGAAATTGGAGGTGGGTTAATTATTGATTATCCATCCGGAATAGGAAACTTGTTAATCTATTTGGAAGAATTTTATGACAAAAATAAATTATATGGAATTGATAACTTTGAGCAAATATCAAAAAATGATGTAAAAAAATATCAACAAGAGATGGATAAAAATTTTGAAATTGATACTTTTGAAGTATTTAAGCAAAGGAATTCAAATAAAAAAGTAGACGTGATTGTATGCATTGAACTAGCTCTAGAATCGATAATCCAAAATATACTCGAACTAAATCCTAAATTTTTAATCATTGAAACTATGTACGTAAGTAGATATAAGAGAATAAAAGAAGTTTTGAAAGAAAAATTTGATCTTTACTTAATAAATCAATCAATTGTCATCTATAAAAAAAAGTAAATTTTTAAATCTATAATCTTAATGTTAATTTTTTGCAAAATTTAAAAATTTACCAGAATAAGTAAGAAATAATGATGATATAAATAAATAGACAATTAATGAAAGTCTTGAATATCCATAAACTCTTAAAACTATATAAACAGAGGAAAGTGAAAGTAAACAAACTAAAACATTAAAAAAATATCTTGAATAATGTAGAAGATATATTTCAATAAATGGTTTAAAAATTCTTATTAAAAGCAATGTTAAAGCAGCTACTAATGTAGAAACTATGAGATAAGTTATGTAAATCTGACTTGTTTCAATATTGAATAAAATTCTTATATCTTTTACAAGCTGGAAAGTATCAATAAAAGGACTTGTTAAAAAAACGAGATAGTTAAGAATACCAAGAAAAATAAATCTAAATAGGATAATCATTTAAACTATTTTATCTTAAATATTCCTCATATGACAATTTGATATATTAAGTGGAAGTTGACCTTATTATTTATTATTAAAACAATTAAGGTATATTTCTTCATTTAAAAGCCTATAGTATTGACCTACAGGACCAAGCTCGGAGTATGGCATTAAATATTCACATGAATTGTTTCTTAATTGAAGAATTTGCTGCTTAGAAAAGTCATCTTTCCAGTCTATTGTCTCCCTTGTGTCAATTTGAAAAATTATATTTGATGTAAGAACGAGAATGGTTATAAGAGTGATTTTGTTTGAAAGTGATTTCTTTTGGTTTTTAAAAATTATTACTAAGGATTCATAAATCAACAATAGTATTGGAGAAAAAAATGGCAGCACCGATCTCAATAGTGGAAAAGGCCTTCCTACAAGTATTGGAATTACATATATCAAAACAATTGAAAGATAAGAAATAAAAAATAATAACTTTTGTCTTTTATTAAATTTTGATAGAACAAATATTGGAATATAAAATAAGATATTTACAAAGATAATAAAAAAAATATTTTTGTTTATATATAGTGAAGCAAATCCAAAGCTCCCTGAAAATAAGTCAAAAATTGATATTTCATCAATTCCATATAAAGGTTTTCCTGGTCTTGTAATATTGAATAATACATATATATTTAAAAAGATAACAAACGAAATAACAGCGTTGGAAGCTAAAAAAACAATTGATTTTAAATTTTTAACATTTATTTTTAAGTTAAGAATCCAAAAAACAATTAAAAAAACAACTGTTGTGTGATAGCTGAATGTAGAAAGAATGATGAACAAAAATGGTATAAGATTGTGTTCATCTTTTTGGTTTAAATACAAGTAAGAACTTAAAAACAAAAATAAAGTACTTAGACCGTAACCCCTTGCGATAGCAAAAAAATCAAAAAGATAAGGGTTAGTTAATAATATACAATATCCAAGATATTTAAAATCTTGGTCTTTTAACATCCTAAATATAACAAGTCCATAAACCATACCAGCTATTAGATTAGGAAGTCTGATTACGAATTCTGAAAAACTTGCTTTTGAAAACAAACTGATAAGATAACTATTTAATATGTGATTATTTGCAATCCCAATATTAAAAATATCTCCTGTATATGAATAATTTAGAAATGTATAGGCTTCATCAAAGCTCAATTCAGTGTTGAGAGCTTTGTAAAATAAAATAGATATAAATGAAACAATAATTATTGCATCAAAATAATTTTTATTATTTTTTAAACCGAACATCAATACACATCATTTATTCAAGACATTTTATTTAAAATTCTTTTATATAAAGACCCATGTAATTGACTTTTGAGACCGAAAGCGTCGTATCCAAATTGACTAGGTTCAAGTTTTTTTATTTTTTTTTGAATATATTTTGGATGCTTATCTATTTCTATTGTTTTTTTATGATTTCGATATCTACCTTCTATCATGTTAAACCAGCTTTCAAAGGCTATCTCTGGGCTATCTCCTTCATTTTTTCCCCAATCACCAAAATGTCTAAACCATGCTCTGGCAAATCTTGAACGATCTTCTGATATTATCTCTTTGGTTTTAAACATACTGTCATAATTCCAGAGCCAAATCTTTGAAATTGGAACATCTTTCGGAAGTATTTCTTTTCCATTTAATGTTGGTAGACATAAATCTCCTCCACCATTTAGTTGGATTTCTGGAAAATTTTTTTTATTGTATGCAATCACAATATTTGTTTTTAAAGCATATCTATCAGGTGTAAAAAACTGAATTTTTGGGAACGCTATAGCTGGTTTATCAAAATTAATAGATAATTCTTTTCTTATAGTTTTAAAATCGTTTTCATGAAAAAAATAATCTAAGTCCATTCTAATTACCCAATCCCCAGTTGCTTTTTGATAACTTTCGTTAAATGTTTTGCCAATTAAATCCCAGGAAAATTCATATGGCCAGTCTTCACCACTTCTCACAACTTCATCAGCTAATTCTCCATAGCAAGAAAGTGCTTCTTTCCAAGGGTCCATTCTTTTTTCTGGATCGGTATAACTAGTTGCAATAGATAACTTAAACATTACGAGTTAATTATAAAGGAATAATTTGAAATCTATTAAATAATATTTTGCAACCAGATTTCTCTTCGTAATCTATAGTGTTATTAATGAACAATATTGATTCAAAAATACTTGAATTATATGAAGACTCCCTTGCTTTTGGAAGAGTAATTTTGTTAGATAGGTTTTTAGAATTTATCTTAAAAAACATTGATATAAAAAAATTAAATGTTGCAGTAATAGGTGGTCTTGACAATGAACCAGAGATTGAGATTTTGAAAAAAATTGGATATCAAATATCTATAGACCACTATGGAATCAGCGAAAAAAGTATTGAGTTTGATTTAAATTTAAAAAACAATATAGATGTAGTAAAGAAAAAATATGATCTAGTTATCTGCTGCCAAGTTTTAGAGCATGTTTGGAATATGAATAATTTTTTTCAGAATCTTGAGTTGTTCAAAGGAAAAGACACAATAATTTATATTAATTTTCCTAAATCCAACAAGTTTCATTCCGTAAATCCTGAGAAACCAAAAGACTTTAATTCCACAGGGTACTCTAAATATTTCATTTTAAATAATATTAAAGATACTCAGCTAGATGCTATAGAAATAGATGAAATAGGATCCGAAAGACTATATAAATCGATTCATGTGTTACAGACATGGTACAACTACAAAGAAATTAATAAATGTTTTAGAGCTGAAAAAAAAGATTACTTAAAATATTTTCTAAGTTTTTACAATTTAATAAATTTTTTACTTCTTAAAAAATCATCTAATAAAATAACTAATGATCCTAAATTTACGTCTGAAGCATATGCATTTCTCAAATAGAGAATATGTTTAAATTTTTTTAAATTTAATCTTAATTAATAGAACTAATGCTTCAAGAGTTATTTTCATATTCATCTTTGATTTTCCAAGTCTTCTTTCTTCAAAAATTATAGGTACTTCATTTATGGTCAAGTTATTTTTTTCAGCTAAATATACCATTTCAATTTGAAAACCATATCCATTTGTATCTGTAGATGCAAAATCAATTTTATTTAATGCATTTTTTGAAAATGATCTAAATCCACTCGTTAAATCATTGACTTTAGATTTTAAAATATATTTTGCTAATATATTTGCGTATTTTGAGAGTGTTTTTCTTTTAAAGTCCCAACCTTTACTGCCACCATTTTCTATATATCTACTTCCAATTACAATGTCAGATTCACTGATTTTGTTTATGATATTTTCTAAGTCTGTAAACCTGTGAGAAAAATCTGCATCCATTTCAACACAATAATCAAAATGACTATCTAAAAACCATTTAAATCCTGTACGATATGCTGATCCTAAGCCATCTTTTGACGGTCTTTCAATTAAAAAAACATTTTGATTAAAAGCAGTAGATTTTTTAACTAAATTTGCAGTTCCGTCTGGAGAATTATCATCAACTATCAGTAAACTTAAATTATTTTCTAAGGTTAGCTTAATAAATTCTTCTATATTTTGAGCCTCATTAAAGGTTGGACAAATTATTAAAATTTTATTACTCATTCTTTTACAAAATAAGATGTCGCTCGAGTTCTAAGTCGAAATTTGAAAGCTTATATTTATTGTGAACTAGGCTCAAACCATTTTTTGATAGTAATTCAAGTTTATCAATGTTATTATAAATCTCTTTAATTTCAGAAACCCAAACATCTAATTCGTTATTGTTAATAAAAATAATATTTTCATTATGCTCATAATTATCGTAATCCCAAAATCCAATTGTTTTAGTTGTCATCACAGGAGTGCCTACTGATGCTGCTTGCAAGCCTGCGCTCTGACCAGAAGAAACAAGTGTATTATTAATTGGTAATATAACCAGTCTTGATTTTTCATAGTATTTTTTTATTTCTAAATCTGATAAATATCCTAAGTTCCAATCTCCAGCAATGTTTTTAACATTTTCCGATTTGATATCTTCGTTTTTTATTCTATTTGTTATAAATGTAAAGGGAAGATCTCTTAATTCGTTTGCAATTTTTATAACGAGATCGAAATCTCTATGACCATTATTTCCAATAAATAAAATTTCTTTTTTATCTTTATTAAAATCAGGCTCTTTATTAATTTTCCAAAAATTTTCATCTAAACAAAAAGGTAGACATACAAATTTATCTCTAAATTTTTCAAAATTATCAATTGCAAAATTAAATTCACTTTTATTTGTAAAAACTAATTTATCAACTGTGATTAAAAAAAATGTAAACACTAGCTTTCTTAAAATACGGACTATCAAATTTGATTTTTTCATTGCAAATAATCCAGAAAGAATTACAACAAAATTTATTTTTTTTAATTTTTTCATAAAAAAAATAAAAATAAAAAAAGACATACCTATTCCATGATTAGAAGTAACTATGTTTTTTGAATTATAAATTTCTGAGAGAGTTTTTTTGCTTATTAGAACATTCATGTAAAAAGTAAGTTTTGTAAATTTTGCAAAAAATTTATCGAATAACAAAAAGGGTTTTTTAAAATACTTTGAAGAACTTTCCTCTGAGGTTTCTATAATATTTAGTTTGTAACCTTTATTTTCAAAATGTGGATAACCATAAAAAAATTCTTTACCGTGAATTTCTTTTGAAAATAGTTTCTCTTTTCTTCCATGTCCAAATGCATAAGTAATATCATATATATATTTATTGCTCATACTTAAAAGATTATAGTAATTTAGTAAGGATTTTATTTAATTGTTGTTATATTGAAAAAATGGAAAGTAATACTCTGCTGATTGGCTCTCAAGGTTTTTTAGGGTCACACGTAAAAAAAGAATTAGCGAATAAAAATATAAAGTTTTCAGAAATAACTGGAAAATCACAAGTTGATATTACTAATTTAGAAGAATTTAATAATTTCATAAGTGAAGATAAGTTTGATTACATTATAAATTGTTCAGCGTTTGTTGGGGGGATTTCATTTGGGTTTAAGTACCAAGCAGATCTTTTACAAATTAATTCACTTATGGCAACCAATATTTACGAAATTGCAAAAATCCATAATATCAAAAAAGTAATAAACCCTATCTCAAACTGTGCCTATCCAGGTGATCAAACTGTTTATAAAGAAGAAAATTTTTGGGATGGTGCTCCCCATGAATCAGTTTTTAATTATGGTTTAGCAAAAAGAATATTTGTAGCTCTTGGAAAAAGTTTTTATGAACAATATAATATTTCAAGCTACAGCGTTGTTTTATCAAATATGTATGGGCCAGGTGATCACTTTGAGGAGGAAAGATCCCATGCTTTAGGTGCCTTAATTAAAAAGGTGGCTGAAGCTAAAAATCAAGATTTGAAAACTATTGACATATGGGGTACGGGTAAACCGGTGAGAGAATGGCTTTTTGTTGAGGATGGTGCAAAGTCATTGGTAAAAAGTCTAAATATTGAAGAAGGGAACTATCTTTATAATATTGGTGTTAATAAAGGATCAACAATATTAGAAATAGCAGAAAATATTGCTAAAGAATTTTTTTGGGATGGGAATTTTAAACTTGATAAATCAAAACCAGATGGAGTGATGAAAAAAACAGTTGATGGGACATATGGCAAAAAGTTACTTAATTGGGAACCAGAAGTTAAACTAGATGATGGTATTAAAAAAACTGTCCAATGGTACATAGAAAATTATGACAAAAAAGATATCTGAAAAAATAATTCACGAAAACATACATTTTGCAACAATTATGAGACCGAAGTTAGCAGAAGAAGGCCTAACTTTTTTAACAGAGGATGAAAATTTTATTCAGGTTGGACTCTGGAAATATCCAAAAGGCAAAGTTCTCCAAACTCATTATCATCATACATTTGATCGTAATGCTACAAAAACAAATGAAACTGTATATGTTGTCAAAGGTAGGATTACCTGTAATTTATATTTTGAAGATGGAAGAAAAGCATCCTCTCATGTTATTGAGGAGGGAGAGATGATCGCCATGTTTAACCAGGCTCACGAATATATCATTGAAGAAGATAGCTTGGTTATTGAAAATAAGAATGGACCATATTTTGGTCCTGAAAAAGATAGATCAAGAATATGAAATATAATCAGGTTGAACCATTAATCGATAATGATGATGTAAAAAATGTTTCTGAATATTTAAGCTCAGGTGCTTGGATCACAGAACATCAAAAAACACGGGAGCTTGAAAATAATATAAAAGATTTCGTAGGTAGAAAATATGGAATTGCTGTACCTAATGGAACAATCGCTATTTATTTGAGTCTTTTAGGTTTAGGTCTAGAAAATAAAAGAATAGCTGTTCCAAATATAACTATGATTGCAACAATAAATGCAATTATTTGGGCTAATTCAACACCTGTATTAATTGATGTAAATAGTGATGACTTATGTATGTCATATGATGATTTAATAAAAGAAAATGATTTAGATGGTGTAATTTTTGTTCCTCTCAATGGAAGATCCGGAGAAGGAGAAAAAATACATAACTGGTGTAAAAATAATAATATAAAATTTATTGAAGACTCTGCTCATGCTTTAGGTTCATCTTATGGTGATACTTTTTGTGGAAGCCTTGGGGATGCTAGCGTTATCTCATTTACACCACATAAGATTGTGACGATGGGCCAGGGAGGAATGATTTTAACAAACCATGATGATGTAAATGAAAAATTAGAAAAACTAAAATCGTTTAATCGCAGTAAAGATAAAGTTGATTGGCATGAAGGATTTGGACTAAATTTTAAAATTACTGATATGCAGGCTGTTTTAGGTTTATCACAATTAGAAAAATTAGAAAAATTTATTAAGAATAAACAAAAAAATCTTTTGCATTATAAAAATTACATAAACAATGAAAATATTGAAGTAATGGGTTTTAATGATTATGAAGTCCCTTGGTTTTTTGATATAAAAATAGAATCTATTGAGTATAAAAATATATTCATTGAAAAACTAAGGGACAATGAAATTGAAACTCGAAACGTTTATCCTGTTTTAAGTAAACAGTCATATTTAGCTGAATATTCAAAAAATAATTTAGGTGTATCTGAAAATATTTTTGAAAAAGTAATTTGGTTACCATCTTCAAACTTTTTGAAAGAAAAAGATATTAAAGAAATATCTGAAGTTATTAACTCAATATAATTTATTTAGCTAATTGATCCTTTTACTCTATATCTAAAGAAAATAATAACCATTTCAATTGCCATTTTTAGAGGATCCCAAACTATATTTATATTTGAATCATCATTATGAATATATTGAACTGGCACCTCTGTTGTAGAAATTTTATTTTTTTTTGCTAATAAAAAAAGTTCAACATCATATGAAAATCCATCCATTAAAAAAGTATTATGATTTGTAAAGTTTTTTTTATTTATTGCTTTAAAACCACATTGAGTATCTGAAATATTAATTCCTAGCAGGATTTTTACAAAAAATGTGTATCCTAATCCAGTAATAATTCGAGAAAGGGGTGTTTCCAGGTTTTGAGACTCATAAAGTTTTCTTGATCCAACAACAAAGTCACTTAATAAGTTTCCTTCATTATCGAGAAATTTGGTAAAGTGGTCAATTGAAACTGAAAAGTCTGCATCACTTATAAGTACGGTTTCGTACAAAGCATTGTTTAAACCTTCTTTAACAGCTGCCCCTTTTCCGATTTTATCTGATTCAATCACGTTTATGTTTTCATTTGGATTGTTTGAGATAAAACTATTCATTAATTTTTTATTTTGTTTAGTACTACCATTTAAAACAATTAAAATTTCATAGTCTTTTATGTTCAATTCACAAAAATCAATTACTGTTTGGATCTTTTCTAAAAGAATTTCTTCATCGTTTTTACAAGGGATTAATATTGAAAGTTCTTCATGTAGTTTCACAATCTAATATTAATGTTTTCTTTAATTGAATTTTCGAAAAATAATATATCTACTAATTATCTAATATCATCAGCCTGTACCCATATAAATTCTCTTCAATTATTTTAAAGTTAGGAGGAGGAGTACATTCTTTATTTAGCCAACAAAATTTGACATCTTCATTTTTATTAGAAACTTTAACGCTTACACCCCACGTATCGTAATTTTGTTCATATTCAATTGACGGTGGAGTAATTTGTTTAAGGCTTGTTGATAAGTTTTCTACTGAATAATTTTTAATTAATGGTGTTGTAAAAATAGTGATCAATATTACTGAAATTTTTAAATATCTTTTGTTAAATAAATTGTTTACAAATTTGAATCTAAAATGCTTAAAGTTTGATGTAAAGTAAAAAATAAATAATAAAAATATTCCAATACCAAATCTTATTGAGGGTGCAGATAACAACCACACAGCAAAGATTAGAAATAAATAAAGTACGATTTTTTGATTCTTTATAAAGTGTTTTTTCTTTCTAATTAATAATATATTTAGGACAAGTAAAACTATTAAAAAAGAAATTACTAAATTTATACTCACATAATAATTTAGATATCTTTCACTCCATCTTATATACCATTCCATGGGTGTTTCACTTAAAATGTTGTAAGCTGAATGAAAAAACCTGAGTTCTTCACTTTGCCATTCTGAAATAAAATTGTTTCTCCATCTAGATGGTAAGCATGTAAACGTAATTGGGTAAAACAAACAAGAGGTAATCAAGTAATTTTTTATAACCCAAATTAATCCAAGACTTAAGAAAGGAATTACATCTAATTGAATATAATCTTTAATATTGTCTTTGATTAGTAGTAACAATCCAACAATAGAAATTAATCCAAAAAATCTGTACTCTACAGAAAACAATATTAAAAATAGTATTATAAAAAAATCAACTTTATTTAGTTTCTCTTGTTTATAAATTTTTTCAATAATAAAAAAATTAGTGAGAAAAAAAAGAATAGCGAAAGCGTTATCTTGTTTACCAATTGTATCAATATCTATATATCCATTTCTTCCACCTTCAATTCCAAAATTATCTAATATTCCAAATAATAAAAGCCCTAAAGACATTATTTTTAATCTGAAATTTGAAGATTCAAGTAAACACCAAATTATAAAAATATAAAATATTGAGATAAAAACTAAATTTAAAAAGTGAAGAAAAATAAAGTTATTATCAACCCAAAAAATTGAACTTATGTAATCGCTTAATGAAGAATATCCATATCTTACATATACATTTGCTAAACCTAGTACAATTTTTTCTGTTCTAATGAATAATTGGGTGTTTAAATGGTATGACGCTGCATCTTGATGAAAAGTTATCGTATTACTACTAAATCCAATAATTATTATTGTTAATATCCTGAGAAGTACTATTTCAATTTTTTCAAATTTAAATTTGTATTTACCTTTATAAAAATTTGCAGTGACAGGAAATAGTGAAATAATGTATACAACTATGTTGTTAGATCCTGTAAAAAAATTAGCTATCAAGACAATTTGTCCAATATAAAAAAGTGAAAAAAGAGGACTTAATAATACTATCGGAAATTTCTGAATTCTATAATTTAGTAGCCCAATATTAGGTATTAACTTATCAAGAAGAATTAAAATTCCTCTTCCATGAAAATGCAATAAAGAATAAAATATTAAAAAATATAAACTATTGATCACTTTCAAAGATTAAAGGCTAAGAAAAAATAATTCCATATTTTAATGAATTTTATATGTGATTAGAATTTTCTTATTAATGTTAATTTGTAGAAACATAACAAAGGAAACGTCTTGAAAACTACTTTTAAATTAAAAAATATTTATTCATTGACAACGGGCATAGTAACTTACATTTATATATTTGGGTTAGATTTTCTTAATAATAAAACTTCTTTTTTTTATGAATATGATCACCCCATGTTTCATGCTGGGTATTTAGCTTACATAAACGATGAATGGAAATTTCCACTAACCATCACTGACAACTTATTTCCAAATGAAAATTTTTCAATAGTTTGGATGGACTCAATACCAATTTTTTCATTGATACTAAAAGTAATCTATACAACCTTTGGTATCAAAGTGTCTAATCCTTTTCCAATTTGGTATCTTATTTGCTATGTTCTTTTTGCCTATTATATAGGCAAGACTCTTCAGTTAAGAATTAAAAATAATATTACTTATCTCCTTAGCTTAATTTTTATTGTTAATACTCCTCTCATGGTCAATAGAATGGTGTGGCATTCTGCTCTTGCAGCTCACTGGTTAATTGTCGCAAGTATATATTTTTATATAAAAAACAAAGATAATAACTTCAACTCGCTCAAAGAGTTTGCATTATTAACTGGTATTTCAATATTTATTCACCCTTATATATTCTCAATGGTTTTTTCTATATTTGTGATATCTTATTTGCTTGCATTTAAAAAAACTACGATTTCCGAACTCAAAAAAAGTGCATTTGTTATTTTTGGAACATTAGCTACTTATTTTGTTGGATTTTTTAGAATTGCAGACGATGGTAATTACTCATCTACTGATTATTATAAATATGGAGCCGAATTCAATTCATTTTTCTGTGGTGAGTATACTCCGGAAATAATTAATAAATATCTATGGTGCTATCCACCTTTTACTACATTTACTCATGAGGGATATGCATATTTTGGATTAGGTGTTATCTTTTTATCAATATTTTTAATATTCAATTTAAAAAATATTTTAGTTTCGTTAAATAATCACTGGCTAATAAGTTTGGCGTTGTCTTTTATGCTTCTATATTCTTTTGGAAATAAATGGAAAATTGCCCATTATCAATTTTTTGAGTTTGAACCAACTTTTTTACACATGAAAATATTGGAAATTTTCAGGGCTACAGGTAGATACTCATGGCCAATATATTATTTTTTCCTTTTCTTTCTCGTTTTTAGATTATTAAGTTTAAAGAAACAATATATTTTGTATCCTTTACTTTTAATTGGCCTGACATTACAAATTATTGATGTGTCAAATATTTATAATGATAAATCCGAAATTTTTCAAACAAACATTTCTACTACAAAGCAACAAGAGCTTAGTAAAAAAATTTACAATGAAAACCCAGATGAAGTGATGTTTGTTTTACCAGATGAAAGATGTTCTTGGGGACATATTGATCATTATGTAGTTGCTTTACAATACCTTGAAAAGGGAGGGGCTTTGTATTCAACAAGAACAGCTAGATTAAAAATTAATGGAGAAATATGTTCAGGATATAACGTTGAAAATGATATAAAAGCTAATAATCCATTTCACTTTGTTATAAGTGATTTAAATTTACTTAATGATAAAAACATTTTGTTTCAATATACTTGTGAAGAAATAAGTAAATTCTCAGAAAATGACCTCATTCCTGTTTATTGCAAAAAATCAACTTAACTTAAAACTTTTCTGTAAAATCTTATTATAAAAAATAGAATTAAGTCAAAAAAAACAAAATAGATTCTTGCAAAAGTTATAAACTCTACAGCCCCTTCAGCTGAACCAATCATTGACAAAATTTGAATAAAAGCTAATTCTTTTATTCCTAATCCAGCGGGTACTCCAATTGCTAAAATTGAAATTATTGAGCTTAATATATATACAAGTATGAATTCTATTCTTATTTTTTGAAATTGATTGTAACTAAGATAGCAAAGAAATATTATCAAAAATATATGGGTAATTAAAAAATTGAAAAAATTAACATTTTTTTTATATAAATAGTTATAGATTATGTAAATGAATGAAATAGCTATTAATGAAAAAAGTGTAAAGTTCGTTATGCCTGAGTAAATTTCAAAAAAGATGAGAAGAGAAATGAATATACAACTCAAAAGCGTATAAACAACCTCTTTAACCGTTGATAAAATTATAATTTTTGAATTGTTATCTTCATGTTTATCAAGTTTTTCAAATCGCAATAATGGGACACCTAATCCTGTTGGGATATACTTTCCAATTACCGAAGATAACCAAAGAACGATCAATCTTTTGTTGAAAAATTTTTTTTCAATTAATGCAGACCATGATCCCGCAAAAGCTAAATAAAAAAATGCTATTGATGTAAAAAGAAAGACTGTTGTGTAATTTAATAATTTTGAAAAATTTATATTTTCTAAATTTATCAAATAAATTAGATAAAGAACACAAATGAAAGAAAGAGAATTGAAAAAATATCTTATTTTATTATTATTTCTTATCTTGTCGATACCTTCGTAAATTTTATTCATTAGAAACTTCAACCAGGTTACGATGTATATTTTTAGTATTTTCAATAATTATATTCCAAGACAACTCATTTTTTAATATCTTGAATCTATCTTCAATTATTTTTTCTTTATCTTTAGAACTCATTATTAATAATTTGTCTATTGTTTCTTTCCATGAGTCAATATCTGATGGTTTTGACAAATATCCAAGTAATCCATTCTTTAATGCATCAGATATACCTTGATAATCAGAGGCAATAACAATAGATTTATCTGCCACTGCTTCAATTGTAGCAAAACAAAAAGCTTCAAAATCATCTTCATTTGGAAGAAAAATATTTGGAACAACTGTACAAAAAGCATTGCGTCTTAATTCAGAGAGTTTTTCATCAGAGACAGTACCCAAATGTTTAAAATTAGGGTTTCTTGAGGCTCTATTTAATTCTTCTTTATCAATAATTGGACCGACTGCATACATTTTAAAATTTTTGTAGTTATTTAATATTTCATTTGAAAACCAAGACATACCTTTTCGTGGCACATTTCTTCCAACAAATAAAAAATATTTTTCATTATTAACATTTTTTATTATTTTTTTATCTGAGACTTCAACACCTAATGGTAAATAGAGTATTCTGCTGTCATCGATTTCCTTTTTCAAAAGCAGATCCCTAGATGCTGAACTAGATATTAAGAAATTTATATTTTTATTTTTTAAAATTCTTTCTAACGGGTAGATTAATTTATAAATTTTTGGTAGTAAGCCTTTTTTATTTTCGTATACAAGCTCGAGACCCCAGATATTAATTAATACTTTACAGTCTTTGTGGAAAAGTAAATAAATTAATACAACTGGCCAAAGATTAAGACTTGTAATTTGTATCAATTTATAGTTTCTAAGAAGTATCTTACTGAGAGTTTTTAAATTGAATAAAATTATTCCTAAAGCTCTAAGAAAAACATTATTTGATTTTTCGTTTTTGGGATAAATAAAATCATAATCTTCATCTTCTTTTAAATAATTTATTAAAAACTTTGAGTAGGTTTCAATACCCCCAATAGTTGGTGGAAAATTATAAGTTAAAATAAGATTTTTCATTCTGTTTTTTTAATTTTATGATGTAAAGTCTAATTATGATACATCTCTATGAACCTCAAGTTGATAAAAAAGATATTGATAACGTCATTAAAGCCTTAAATAATAATGAGCTGTCTGGTAATACTCAACCTGTTAGAGATTTTGAAGATAGAATTAAAGATTACCTTTCTGTAAAGTATGCCCTTGCTTGTTCTAATGGAACTACTTCCCTTCATTTATCATTGATGGCAGCTGGAGTTTCAAAAGGTGATGAAGTAATAATGCCAGCTTTAACATACATTGCTTCTGCGAATTCTATTTCATATATAGGTGCAAAACCAGTTTTAGTAGATGTTGATAGTGAGAGCTGGCAAATTGATGTTACTAAAATAAATAAAAAGATTAATAACAAAACAAGTGCAATTATGCCAGTACATTTATATGGTGGTGTGCCTGAATTAGATGAACTTATAAAAGTAGCTGAAAATAATAATCTTAAAATTGTTCATGACTCAGCAGAGTCTTTGGGATCAAAATACAAAAACATTAAAGTTGGAAAATTTAACGATGTAAGCAGTTTTAGTTTTTTTCCAAATAAAATAATAACGACCGGTGAGGGTGGTTTGCTTGCCACCGACAATGAAAGAATATATGAAAAAGCGCTTAATCTTAGAAGCCAAGGCCTCAAAGGTAAAGATGAGTACGTTCACAACACAATAGGTTATAACTATAGAATGTCTGCTCTCAATGCTGCTTTAGGAATAAATCAAGTTGAAAAAATAGATCATTATGTTGATAGAAAAAAAGAAATATACCAAATTTATTCAAGTAAATTGACAAAAAGTGGAGTAAAATTTCAAAATTTTAACAGTAATCAAAATTCTTCGTATTGGTTAACGGTAGCTGTATTTGATAAAAAAATTGACGTGACAGATCTTAAAGGTTATTTAGAAAGTAAAGAAGTTGAGACAAGGCGTGTCTTTATGCCGATACATATGCAAGAAGCCTATAGAGGTTCCTTTGAAAATGAATCGTTTCCTGTTTCAGAGTCAATATTTCAAAATGGACTTTGTCTACCTTCATATCCAAACCTTACTGAAAAAAATATATTTTTTATCATAGATTCAATCAAAGAATATTTAAATTCTTAACTTAATTCGCATTTTTGAATGTAACTAAGATTTATTTGATTAAATCTTAATTCAGTTGTTACGGCATCAACAAATACACAATCATAATTTATTGAATTGTCAATAAATCCACAAGTATCATATGACAACATTGGTCTATGGATATTCATTAAGTAGAATTCTTTTTGTTTTGGTATTTCATTAAGATCTAGAGTTTTTATTTCTTCATGAAGATAAGTTTCAAAAACTCTGATTGGCTCACATAACAAGACTTCATTTACTTTTAAATTGTTGAATTTATTTGCAAGTTGCTTCCCAGAATACCCCCAATAATCTGTTGCCCAATCTCCACAACCACCCACTTCATTACAATAGCTTGAAATTTTATTCTCTTGAACAAATTCATTGAAATAAGTATATCTGTATGGACCAAGATTGCTTTGAGTAAAAATCAAATAAAAAATAAATATTGAAACTGTAAATACTTTAATTTGTTTATTTTTAATATAATCAATACAATCGACCAAAACTATGCAAAAAAAAGGTATTAAAAAAATATATTGCCGTAAACCATCGTATGAGACAGGCTTGAAAATTATAAAAACTAAATTAATTGTAAAAATATAAAATAATGAGTAAGTAACAAGTGGTGAAGCTTTTTTATATTTTATAATCAAAAACAAGGAAATAATTAATCCAAAATGAAAAACAATTGGTAATTTATAAAAAAACCATGTAACTAAGTAATCTGATTCCATTTCCGTAGCGTATATATATTTTCCATTTGTTAATGTAGCTTGTGGCCAGTCTAAAAAAAATTGTGTTTTTATTGTCTCTCTAAAATAAAGAAGTGGCTTCTGCCAGGAAGATGGAGAGCCTACAAAAAAAATAATTAAAGAAGCAACATAAACAAATGCATTATCAAAAAGATACTTAACTTTTTCTTTCGAAAGAAAGAGTAGATATGTCGAACATAGCCCAATAAATACTATTCCATTAAACCTAACTAGAAGCAAAAAACTTATTAATAAAATTTTTACAAATTTTTGTTTATTAGGAGAATAATTTATTTGAGATTGTTTTGTCTCAACTATTAACAAGTAGAGTGTCGCAATGAAAAGTTGGATAGCAAATGGTATATCTTTTATATTAAATAATGCGTGGCCGCTAAAAGAAGGTATTAATAGAAGAAAAATAACAATTAAAAGAGAATATGTTTTTTCATAAAAATAATTCAATAATTTATATATTAAAAATAATCCGGAAATGACATATACATTTAAAAGATTAAATCTAATTATATTTGTTAGCTCATCAAAATTTTTAACATTTATATTTGGATTCATTTCTATAAGATTTTGGAAAAAGCTTATAGTAAATTCAGAATTTGAAATTAAATATATAGGTATGGCAACAAGATAGCCATAAAACTCAAGATTAAAATCAAATTCTGACAAAAATGGATTTGAAGGATCGTTAAAATATAATAAAGCTTTTTCAATAATCCTTTTTGATGCAGTTATAAATCCTTCATCATCCCAGACTGTACCACCGATAATTATGCTTTCATATTGGTATTTCAAAAAAGCAAGTAACACTATTAATAAAGTGAAATCTTGAATTTTAAATTTATTTTTAATCATTTATATTTACTAAATAAATATAACATTTAAATATAGTTTATTTAGTATAGTTTTCATGGACTACTCACCGATTGTATGTTTTGGTTTCGACAGGCCAATCCATTTAGATAACATGCTTAAATCACTTGAAAAAAATAAAGAATCAAAAAACAGTATTGTATATATATGCATTGATGGACCTACCAGTGAAACAGATTTATCAATGCATAAAAAAACTATCGATATCGCAAACAAAGATTGGGAATTTAAACATACTGAGGTAATAACTCGAGAAAAAAATCTTGATTGTAGAACAAATATAATTACAACAATATCTGAATTGTTTGAAAAACATGAAAAGTTAATAATTCTAGAAGATGATTTGTTCTTAGGAGAATATTTCCTTGATTATATGAATAAGTCTCTAAATGAATATCAAAATAATAAAGACGTTTGGCATATAAATGGTTATACATATCCTCAAATAAATTTGCCCTGGAAATCTAGCATTTCGACTTATGTTTCTCCTTGGGGTTGGGGAACTTGGCGTGATAGGTGGTCAATATTTATAAATGAAGATTATGACAAGCGTAATTTTATTTCCGAACTAACAGAAATTCAAAGGAAAATATTCAATTATAACGATCTATACGATTGGGAAAATATAATTATAAAAAATGAATTAGGAGAAATTAGTGCGTGGGACGCTTACTGGTACCAAGCTATATTTTTAAATAGTGGTTTTTCTATTTTTCCAAACAAATCTCACGTAAAAAATAAAGGATTTGATGGTACAGGAATGCATTGCTCTGAAAATGATGATTGGAAAACTCCCTTAAATAAAAGAAAAACAAAAACTTTTCAAAAACAAATAAGTGTAAATAAACTTTTCAGGCTCAACTCAATGAATTTTTATAGATATTACAATTTTAAGAGATATCTTCGTTACCATAAATCAAAATTTGAAAGCTTTAGTAACTTTAAAGAATTTATATATAGAAAGATAAAATTATAATTCAGTAAAGCCTTCCATCACCATGGTTTCCATCGTAATAAAATAATGGTTCATCAATATACAAGATATTTGATAAATCCAATATACGAAGCCAACAGTCATAATCCTCCGCCCAATTTAATAAATTAAACCCACCTATCTCATTTATTAATGATGACTTCACAACAACACTTGACGTGACAACACAATTGTGTATTTCAAGAAATTCTTTATTCCAAATTTCTGGTAATTGATTTTTTAGTTTGTAGGAGGTTTTTGAATATATTTTTTTTAAATCTTTAAAGTAGTGTTCCTTATTGTAAAGTTTATATTTTTTAGATTTATCATATATGCCGTTTCCAAAAAATCCCTCAGTACATGAAAAATAAATTTTTTGTTCTTTCATACTTGTAATTTGAGATTCTAGCTTTTGAGGCATCCATAAATCATCATCATCAAGAAAAGCTATAAACTCTCCATTTGCTACCTCTAATCCTAAATTTCTTAAAGAGGCAATATTTTGAGGTCCACTCTCAAAATCTAATTTTCTATCAATACTTAGATCTACCCATTTGATTAAATTATTCTCGCGAAACTCAGAATTAGAATATTCTTTTTCAGTTGAACCATCATTTAAAATGATTATTTCTAAATCTTGTACACTTTGTGAAAATATACTATTTATTGCATTTTTTAAGAATTTATATCTATTAAATGTTGGCACAACAACACTTATTAGTCGACTTACATTATTCAACTTTATTTACTTTCCTTTTCATTTTTCCAAGTGAAATTCTTAATCTGAGATAAAGAAAATTTAAAAATTCTCTGAAATTAGTGGTCAATAAAGAAAAAAATTTATTTCTTTTGATTAAAGTTTCTACTGATTGTAATAATTCATTTGGATATTTTAAATTTAAGTCATTGTAAAGAAAAAGCTTATATTTTGGAATTCTCCATCTTGTAAAGTCGGTCTTCTTCGCACTAGTAAATTGAAACCTGTCATGACGCTTTATATGTTTATATATTCCAATATCCTTTAGGTGCATCTTGTATACAGCTTCACAATTTAGATACTCGGGAATTTCATAATCCAAAATTTTATTATCAACAAAATTACAAATATCTAAATAATCTTCTGCAAACATTGTAGGAAGTAACGCATGTCTGTCACAAATGCCCGTATAGTTTTCACCTTCAGGAATCCAAATATTTCCATCATTAAACTTTGGATGTTTCATTAGAAAAAATTGATCAAATCTTGAATAAATTAAAAAGTCATATTTTTTTATTTGAGAAAGGTAATTTTTTTTTACAATATCTTTTATTGCAAAATGTACTGAGCCGGAGTTATATAAACCTGTTTCAAAACCTATATCAAAAACCTCTTTCCAATATCCATCAAAGTTTTCTTCATAATAATTGAACCAATCATCATATTCATCAAACAACCATTTATATTTTGCATTTTTGTATAGAACTGAGGACTTATCAATTTGATTACCAGTACAAATTGCTAGGTCGGCATCTAATGGTTTAACAACATTCCTTATTATTGAATTCCAAGTTTGATTACCCCCTCTTGGAAGACCCGATAAAATAATTAAATAATTATTCACACATAAATTCTAATGTTTTTTGTACAAATATTTCGATGATCAATTTAATTAAATTTTATTGAATTATTCACCCCAGGAATATCTCCAATATAAAATTAATGAAAGTATGAAAATCGATAAAGTAATAGTTTCATCTAATAATGATGAAAAATATCTAACGTTTTGGCCGTTGATTAAAAAGGCCTGGAATGATATTGGTATTGAACCTTTGTTAATTTTTACCGATAAACATCCAACCGATATATGTTCAAATGAAGATGTTATATATTTCAATACTGGTGAGATGAATCCTGGATTTGTTGCCAGAAATATTAGATTACTATATCCATCTTTATTTCAGAACAAAGTTTGTTTGTTGGCAGATATTGATATGATTCCCTTAGATAAAAATTATTTTTTAAATGGAATAAAAGATATCAGTAATGATCATTTTCTAATATTTAGAAATAATTTAACAACACAGTCTCAAATTCCTATTTGTTGGAATGCAGCAAAAGGCAGTGTTTGGGGTGATATTTTTAACGTAAACAGTGAACAAGGTATTAAAAACTTACTTAATAAATGGTACGAAGAATCAAATATTAACAAAGATTTTGAATGGTATAACGATCAAATAATGTTGAAAAAATATATATTAAATTATGAAAAAAATAATGGAAAGATATTAAAAATTGATGACGAAGTTACTAATTTTAGAAGATTGGATAGGTCGAATTATAGTAATGCTTTAGTATCAATTTTTAATAATGAAAGATTTACAGATTTTCACATGCCTACTCCGTACAAAAAAAATAAAATTTTAATTCAATTAATTTATCGACATTATCTTAAAAATGACGGAAACAATAATTTATCCAAAGTTCTTCTTCTATTCTTCATATTCTTCAAAAGATTTGTAAAAATGCTTTCAATTAAACGGAGTTAGTAGTTCATGAAAAAAATATTTGTATACGAAGAGTTTAGTTCTAATCGAAATATGCCAAAGAATATAGTTGATGGTGATATTTTTTTGTTTCAAAACGAATTGAAAAAATCATTTAATCAAACTTATGCATTATTAGTGAAAAATATAACATTATTTGGACTAAATCTTAATAAATTTAACAATATTTTTAGTTTCACCAAATTTACAAAAATGAAGGAATATAAATTTATAAATAAAATTAAACTTTTCCTGAAGGAATTTTTAAAAAATAAACCAAATAATAAATTTCAACAAGAAATTGACAGAGGTTCGTGGATAATTGATGAAAAAAGCTTCCATTATTTTCATTGGATATGCGATTCATTACCTAGAATGATACAAATTAGAAATTACACAGATATTTATCCTGTATTAATTCCAGATAGTTTTATGAAATATGATTACATTGTGTCATCGTTAAATAAATTAAAAATAAATTATCTTATTTATGAACATGATAAAAAATACAAAATTAATGAATTATTAATCTCAAGTCATGTTGCAGATTCTGGTAATTACAAAAAGGAAAATATTACAGAATTAGCAAAGAGTTTTAAAACAGAACAAAACATGAAAAATTTAAAAAAGATATGGGTAAGCAGAGAAAAATCTAAACATAGAAAAATAATTAATGAGGTCAATATTAAAGATATTTTATTGAAATATAACTATGAAATTTTTTATCCTGAAGACCATGATTATCTAGATCAGATATCTTTATTTTCCAATGCTAAAGTTGTCGCGGGACTACATGGAGGAGGTTTAACTAATATTATTTACGCACCTAAAGATACTATTCTATTAGAAGTTCGAAGAGAAAATGATGATCTAAATAACTGTTACTTTACATTGGCCTCTGAATTAGATATGAAATATTTCTATTTAAATGCAAAAAGATTAGGTGATGATCTTTACATTGATAATGTTGAATTAAATATAGAAAATTTAGTAAAAGTTTTAGATTTAATTGAAAATGAAATTAACTAAATTTTTTACAAGTTCTTCATTTAATAAAATATTATTTCTTTATTCTGTTTTTATCTTTTTGGGTACATTGACAGGTTATATATTTAAATTATTTCCCCATAACACAGTTGCAAATATCATGCCTGGTATCGCACCTCATCTAGATATTGGCAAGCCTTATGTAGATTATTGGGATGTTTATCCTCCTGGTATTTATCTTTTTTATTATGTTTTTTACTTTATTGGCCGAAATCTATTTCTGAGTTACAGTATTTTACATTTTCTAATACTTTTTGGAACAATATATTTTGGATTTAAGATTTATCAAAACATAAGTAACCAGTATCTTATTTTTGTTATTGGGCTCAGTTATTTTTTAAGCCCTTTATATATGCATTACTTGCTCCCAAACGAATTAATTGGTTTATTTTTTTCGTTTCTTGGTTTACATATATATCTGAAAAACACCAAAAACAAAATAAATATAATCATAGGAAATTTTTTCCTTATTTATTCTGCATTCATAAAAGAAATTTTTCTAGCTTCAGCTTTTTGTATTATTCTTTATCAAATTATTTCAAAAGATTACAAAAGATTAAGTTTTTCTATTATTGGAATATTATTTCAATTTATTTTGATTTTCACTTATATTTTTAATCTTTCCATTATTGATAATGTAATTAATAGTTATGAATATAAATATTCCTTATTCAATATTGAAGAAATATTAAAGTCTAATTACTTATATTTGGTGGTAGGCATATTTCTCTTTTATATTTTTAAATTATTGCAGTACAAACAAATTATTAATCAACTTAAATTTGATATTAACAAAAGCTATGTGGTTTATTTATATTCCATATTTATGCTTTTATCTTTTTTATTTTTAAATAGAGACGATGGTGGTCATTTTGATATACCAAAAATATTTCCCTTATTTTTTTTACTAAGTGTTTTGCTACTTATTAAAAATAATAAATTGTATTTAACATCGATAATTTTTATTATTCTTTTATCAGGCTATGTACTTAAATTTCAACATGCTACTTATTCTTATTTGCTTGTACAGCCTCAATTGAACTATGTTGAAAAATCATATATTAATTATATTGATACAGAGATCTCTTCTTTAATTGAAGAAAGTGATAGTAGTTTTTTATATTTATATGGTTGGGGAAGTACAAACTATTATTATGAATTAGGAATAAAGCCATATTCGAAATATTGGATTATTAACCCTCAAATATTAGTTAATGAACAAATTATTGAATTAAAAAATACTATTTCTTCTCAACCCCCTAAAGTTATTTACTATTGCGGTTACGATGCAAACTGTCCTGCTGGTTTTGATTTTAGAGAGTTCGAAAAAGAATTTATTGATTTTAAAAAATTAATTGAAGCCTGTTATATCGAAATCAACAGTGATTACTACAAGCTAGATGAAAAAAATTGTATTGATGATATCAATTTTTAAAATATGATGGATATTTTTTATAATAAAAAGGAAACAAATTATGCTTGAGACGATCTTTCAACCCGTGACCTTTTTTTCTTACTGCTAAAATTGGGAAATCAAATTGTTTTTCTTCTCTAGATCTAAAGTCAGTCTCATTTTTAACAGCCTCACATCCCATTTTTTTGCTTAAAATACTAAATATGCTTTGATCATGTCTACATTCATTAAATTTTTCTATCTGAGATTTGGAATTATAAAAATCAGTAATTAAATTTTTATCATAATTAACTACATCAATAAAATTTTTCATTAATTCTCTTGTATGATTATTTTTTTGAAATAGTATATGGCCACCTTCGTATTGAGTAGAATTTCCAATTGTAGAGTCAATCTTGATATTAAAATATGAAAACACTTCTTTAGAGGTCCACTCTTTTTCAATATGGTGTGGTTCACACTCAAATCTAAAATTACCCACATTAGTATTTCCATTTAAAATATCTACGTATTCATAAAATCTTTTTTTTGCATGAAAATTAAATGATGATCCTGCATCCATATACAGTAAAATATCATTTTCATTCATGATATCTAATGTTTGATTAATTATATTTGCTTTCCATAGCCAAAATCCACCGCCTCTTTTATTTGACAAAATATTCTGGTATTTTTCTACAAACTCTCTATCTAAATCGTTAAAACCAAACGATAATTCTTTTTCGAATATTCCAGAGTATTTTGCTAATGAAATTAAATGTTTTTTTGATATGTTAAATTCTTTCGAGCTTCCGTAAGTAATAAAATAGATTTTTTGATTCATTAAAAAGCCTTCTGTTTATCTAAAAAAAATTTAGATATAACGATAAAGTAAATGATAACCAATAAAAGCTTAGTGAATGAAACAAGTTCTATTTCTGAAGTTAAGTTAATAAAATCCGAATTATTAGTTGGTAAACCAAGATTTTCAAATATATCAATCATTGATGAGGTACCGAAGATTAAAAATAATAATTTGAAAGTAATTACACCTAGAAAACTTGTAGTAAAAATTTTTAAATAACTATCTAAAACAAAAAAAGAATTGATATAGCCAATTAAATAATTTGGCTCAACATATCTTAGGTTTCTTCCAAAACTATTGATTTCTGGAGTTAATGAAAGTTGTGTAAGTTCTGTGGTCTCGAAAAATAAAATTGAAACTAATGAAAATATACAAAATATTTTTAGGGCGTTATCAAACCACAAATATCTAAGGTTTTCAATATTGAAATAATAATAAATAATTGCTACCGGGGCTAGGGAATATAGATATCTGAATCCATAAGATGAAGCAGTAGACTGCCAGAGAAGAACGGCTCCCATGCTTTGAACAAAGGGTATAAATAAGATTAATAATTGCATTTTATTATATTTTTTATACTTAAAAAGCAACATCAATGGTCCGTAAATCAATATTGGTGAAAACCACAATAGTCCAAATTCTTTACCAAAAATCACAATAAATGTATTTTTTATATTTAATAAGATAAAATCAAATAGGTTTTCGGAAGAAATAAAATTATTTAATAACCCTTTCTGGCCATACAAGGTTTCTGGATTGATTGATATAATTCCATAAATATTTGAAGATAGAAAAATGAAAATAAAAATAGATATCAGTGACCCAAATAGAAAAAAAGAATTGCTATAAATATTGATTTTTGTTTTTCTATTTAGTAAAAATTTAACTATCAAAGGAATAAAAATTATATAATAATTTACCATCCTCACTAAAAAAGCAAGTAATATTGCAAATGCAGTAAAAATTCCATATTTATTTTTATTTTCTGAGATATAAAAATTAAATGAATTATAAAAGATTAATGTTACTGTAAATACCTCATAGACATGAGTCATCGAAAATCTTTCAAATGCAAAATACGCAACTCCAGACGAACTCAGAAGTAAAAGAATATTAAAAGGAGATACATTTATTTTATTAAGCTTAAAAATACTGAATAATAAATATGTTGTAATAAAAAAATATGAAGGTGCTGACATTGAATAAAAAAAGAGTTTGTAATTCATGAATGTATTAAAAGGATTTGAGAATAAGGAGTTTGATATATTTTCAAATATAACTCCTAAGAATAAAAATGGAGCAGCAAGTAATCCTGAACCAAAAAATCCTTTTGGAGCAATCTTTCCATTTAAATTAAATCTTCTATTTTCATTTCCAAAAAATTGATTGGAGTAGTCAAAATCAAAATCTACAACAATGGTTTCTGCATGTGCATAATAATCATGATCATCGCCACAACAAAATATTCCTTCTTCAAACCTAAAGTCAATTTTTAAAAATAATAAAAAAATTACAACTAAAAATAGAATTGAAGATATCTTTGAGAATCTTATATTTTTCATTCGCTTTTGATTACGTATAGTTTGTTGGTGTTAACTTTATTTTCTATATTTTGCGAAACAATTACTAGTAAAAAAAATACTATAAAAAAAATAACACCGACTATAAACCAAGACCCTTGTGGTCCAATTGCACTAAAATATCGTATGGAAATTAATCTGTAAAAAGCACCAAATGTCAGGATAAGAAAAATTTGAGAAATTATATCAACTAAAGCTGAAAATTGTAAATTTGAGAATTTTATTTTTATTTTAATCTTTGAATAATACGAATAAATTGTGAAATATAAAAGTTTAAAAAACATTGTACCAGCCTTTAAATCACTTTTTTCATTAGCGTAAGTAACGGTATTTGGATACTGTCCAATTTTAAGTTGTTCAAATTTCGATAAGTTAATGACATAAGAAACTAAAAAAAATGGATACCCATATTTATTAAAAAGTTTTTTAAGGACAAAGTTTTTAGATATTTTTTTTGAAATAAAAAAAAGGCCATTTAAAGGATCATTCAACTTCCAATTGCCTGTAGAAAGTTTTATCAAGAAAGATGCAAGGGCATTTCCAAAATATCTTATAAAAGGAATTGTTCCTACAATTCCGCCTTTCCAAAACCTATCACATTTTATAAAGTCGAAATCCTCCTTTTTACCAATATCTAACATTCTTAAAACATCTTTTTTACTAAATTGATCATCACCATCAATTTTTATAAGATGCATAGAATCAAGTTGATTAAATATTTTTAAACCTATTTCGAATGATTTACCTGCACCCATATTTTTTTTATTTTGATGATAAATAATTTTTTCATTATCTATCGAATTAATTAACTCGGAAGTATTATCCGTACTTTTATCATCAAGAACAATCAAATATTCAAAATGATCAGAATAATTCTCTAACACATTTTTAATGGTTGAAGCTTCGTTGTAAGAAAGTATCAATAATGTGCTCACTTGTTTTATTTTAACAATGAATTCGTCAATAAAAATTAATATAATTTAGATGTTAAAGAAAAGAAAGAAGATTTATGGAAAGACTTGAATATAGAATAAAGAAATTAATTTTCTTGTTAACAATAAAATTTCAAAGTTTTTCTACAAAATTATTTTATAGAAATAACATTAGTTCTGATTTTCAGAGCATTATCAATAAAAACAGGGTCTTTTTAAAGTCAATTGATTCTTTTTTACCAATAGAGGTCTATCAAAATAATGACTACGGTATACAACAAAGAATATATCAAAAATTAGATGATGAAATTGCAGACTTACCAACTTACAGTGATTTAATTTCCTTTTTGATTGCCAAGATTTATATAAAAGAGGTAAATTATTTGGAAATAGGGGTATCTGTACTCAAAAACTTTTTACAAATAAATAACATTGTTAGTAATTCCAACTTAATTGCTTATGATATCAACGAAGTTAATCCTCAATTTAAAGATCTTGATAGTTTTTCAAAAAATGGAAATAACTTAAAGTATTTTCAAGGTAGTGTTTTGGATGTTAAAGATGCAAATAATTTTAAAAATCTTTATTCACAAAAATTTGATTTTGTTTTTTCTGATGCACTACATACTCCTGATGCAATTAGATCGGAGTATGAATTAATTATAAAAAATAGATTATCGGAGAATTTTATTATCTACTACGACGATCTAGATTTTGAAGGAATTGAAGATGAGTTTAGATCAATAAAATTAGAAATATCAAAAGAAATTAATACAGAAGTTAATTTTTATACTTTTTTTATTTATGGTTGGATAGGGCAGCATGAGAAGCTTCACAAAAATGGTATTATTACAAATTTAAACTTAGAAGATATATTAAGAAAAGAGAATATCAAAATTTATAAGTTTATGAAAATGTAGATTGTTTATCAGACTGATATGTTTTGAAAATAAATATAAATAATATAATAACACTTCCAACTACTCCATAATTTAAATCAATAACATCTAAATTATTCCAATGAGTAAGGGATAAATAATACGTAAATAATGTTGATATGCAAAAAAACAAAGTAGCTTTGTTTGGTAAGTAAAGGATTTGTATAGCTAATGTAAATGTAATCAAATATCCCAGACTATATAAATTAAATCTTAATGGTGGATACCAGCCAATAAATGCCCAGAAACAAAACAGAACAAAAAATATGAATATTAGGTCTTTAAAGTAGTTTTTAAACTTTTTGTTATTGCGTAGTAAGTATAAATTTATCAAAAATACAAAAATTGGTAATGATAAATAAAGTAACGAGTTTAAAAAGTCTATAAGATAACATCTAAAAAATAGTGGGATTGACATACAATAGTATTCCCCTCCTTGCAGATCATAGTTAACGTTTTCATATCCAGCTAATATAAAATCCTTTATCCAAATAAATTGAATCCAATATTGAGTAGCTGCATTGTAGGGCACAAATCCTTGAGAAGTTATGTAAAAGTTCCAAATTGCTCTTGGAGCTATCAGTATTAAAATTGCAATTACTAATTTAGAGAGTTTTTTGAATGAAAAATCAAATTTTTTATATTTATTAAAAATAAGAAATATAAATGAAATCATAAAAGTCATATTTGCTTGTGACAATACTCCCAATACAAGTGACCATATAAAAATTGATTTGTAACTATCTATTTTTTTTCTAAGAAAATAAAACGAGATTGAAAATTGAAGAATTGTAAGTGTTTGATGACTTGCGTCAAATAAACCAAATTTTATGATTGGATTCAAAATGATTAATGAAGTAATAATGTTTAGTAAAAATAGTTTTTTTGGGTTGGTATCCAAATCTAACGATTTAAAAAATAAAAATATTGAAGATGAAACAATTAAGATGTGACCAATTAAAAATGATAGGAAATTTAAAATAATACTATTTTCAACAAATATTTTTAAGAACTCATAAAAAGTTTTTATATAAAGTATGTATAAAGGACGTGTTTGGTAGTTGTAATCAAATTCAATAATTGAACCAAAATCATTTACTCCCAGCATATAAAGTTCTAAATCACAACTTATTGGGATATAATAATCAAGATTAAAGACCAACTTACCAACAAAAAATTCATTACATTGGTAATAGTCAGAATTTGAAGGAAATATCATAAACATTAAAAAGTAGAGAGTCGTAGCAACAAATGTGCTGAGTAATATAATTTTTCCAAAATTTAATTTCATGGTTTAATTAGGTTCAATTTTGTTTCTTCTGTATCCTTTATAAAATTTATCATCGAAAAGGCCCAAAGAAGAAGAGTTGTTCCATGAATATCTGGTGTCTTGAAGCTTTTTGTAATACTTAATCCATAGTAATATTTTTGACTATTTTCTGGATAATATGAAAAGCCACCAATTTTAGAAAAATAATGTTGAGATATCATAATTTCAATATCATCAATATAAGAAATTATTTCTTTTTTTCTGTAATCAGTAGCTTTTGTACACATGTATAAAATATAAACTATATCAACAATGTCACAACCAAGTCCAAGAGGCTTTATTCTTAAACATGTGTCGATGATAGCTTCAGGTTTATGTATTTCTGCATCTAACCAATCAAGTCCTGTTAATATTTTCATTGCTCCATTAATTAATTCTGTATCAGAAACTTTTTGTCCACGAAAATAACATCCTGTTTCATTATCTAACAAACTATCTGAAAACCTAATTAATTCATTTTTCACTAACTCATATTTATCAGAATTTTTATATTGAGTTTCTAAAAAGACACAAAGACCAGAAAATTGTGCTCCGGAACTCCATGGTTTACTCCAATTTAAACCGTTCAAATATTCACTAATAATTGATGGAGCAACTAATTTATTTTTATAGCTTATTTTATTTTTATAACCAACTTGATACAAAGATGAAATTGCCTGTTTTGACTCAGCTCTTATAAACTCGTCAACCTCCTGTTTCTTTGTTTTGTAATTTTGTTGTATCAATTTCTTAACGACTCTTTTAGATTCTTTTTGAATATCAGTTTTTTCAATTAATTTTAAATAATTAATATCAATGAATGAACCATGTGGAAATTTAAAATCATTATTAGTTTGATAACTATTCAAATATTCAGCCCACCTATCTTTTTCATTATTTTCCTGATATTCCCATTTATCTAAAATAAAAAAACATTTCAAAGCAAAGCATGAGAATCCTAAATTAATATTTTTACCAGCATAAGTCAACCCATCAAGAGCTGGATAAAATTCAAAGTCTTTATTTTTTTTTAAAGACATCAGGAAATTAAAAATATCGTCTTTAAAACTATCATTAATTTTTATTTTCATATTTAAAGTTCAGTAGCTTTATACAATAGTAATTGTGAATAATTTCATATATGCATCAGATAAAAACTACAATACCCAATTATTTTATTCAATAATTAGCTTACTAGAAAACATAAATGCTGAAGTTAATATTTTCATTATCCATAAAGAGCCAGAAAGTTTCGAGGTGTTTAATAAGAGAATTAAAGCGGAATATAAAAATGTAGTAATGAATATATATAAGTTTGAATTTACTGGTTTTAACTTTCCAAATATAGAAAACAAGCATGTATCAGAAGCGACTTACTATAGAATTTTTATTGATAAATTTATTCCAAAAGAAATTAAAAATTACGTTTACCTTGATGCAGATATTATATGTATCAATGATCCAACTAAATATATCCAAATTCTTTTTGATGAGTTATCTAAGGAAAACAAAATTATTGGCTGTAGAACAGAAAATCTATTGAATGAACACTCTAAAGAGATGTTCGACAATTTATCAATGAAATCCCCAAATTATTTTAATGCAGGCGTTATGTTTGTTGACCATCAAAAATGGATTAGTGAAGATATTGGGTTGAAATTATTAGATAAACTTGAGGAAATTAGAGATGTGATCAACTACTGGGATCAGGATGTTCTTAATTCAGTGTTTGATGGCAATTACAAAGAGATTTCAAACAGTTTAAATTTTCCTATTAATTTAAGATGGCCGGTGGACTGTAAAGATGTTATTGAACGAGGTTCCTTTTTACATTATCAAAGCAATAACAAGCCTTGGTCAATAAGAGGCTGTTTTAACAAAGGTAGTCAGTTCTATCAAGATATTGCATTGAAGACTGATAGTAAATATCATGTTGTAAGAACAGTGAAAAGATATGACTTTTTCCACCTACTGGTGAATACTATAAAATTAAACTTCAATCAGCTAAAAAAACCTTTAAAGTTCTATAAAGAGTCAGTTTTAATGATTTTTTTTGAAAAAAGTGCAAACAAATGAAGATTCTAGTTTTTGGAAGTAATGGTTTAGTTGGAAGCTCAATAGTTAGGAAGTTTACTGACAACAACTTAAATGTGATTGGATCAACGAGAGAAGATACAGATTTATTCTCATTAGATCAAACAGTTAAGAAAATAGATCAAGAAATGCCAAATGTAGTTGTTATTGCAGCCGCAAAAGTTGGTGGTATACATGCTAACAATACTCAAAGATTTAGTTTCATAATTGAAAATCTAAAAATTAGTACAAATATTTTTGAAGCTTTAAGTAAATACAAAGAAATAAAGATTATAAATATAGGAAGTAGTTGTATTTATCCTCTAGGTGTTAAAAATCCTATTGTTGAAGAAAGTCTAATGACAGGTAAATTAGAGCCAACAAATTCACCTTATTCAATGGCTAAATTAACTTCTGTTGAAATTGGAAAATCTCTTAATGCTGAAAAAGGACATAAAATTTTAAACCTTATGCCAACAAATCTTTATGGCCCAAATGACAGATTTGATGAATTTAACAGCCACGTTATACCTGGTTTAATGTATAAAATGCATACCGCAAAAATTAAAGATCAAAGTAGTGTAGAAATTTGGGGAAGTGGCGATCCTCTTAGAGAATTTATGCATGTTGATGATTTATCTTCTGCAATTGAATTTTTAATTAAAAAAGAAACGGAGCATGATATTCTCAACATTGGAACTGGCGAAGAAATTAGTATAAAAAATCTTGCTAAAGAAATCCAAAAAGTTGTTGGTTTTAAGGGTAAATTAATTTTTAATGAAAACCTTCCAGATGGTAATCCAAGGAAACTTTTAGATTCTTCAAAGATTAATGAACTTGGATGGAAACATAAAATAAATTTAAGAGATGGTCTTGAACAAACCTATATGTGGTATCAAGATAATAATTTAACTTGAGGGAAATTCCCAAGTAGGAGTAATAAGATTTTCGTCAATAAGAACTTTGTCTCTCTTAGCAAGTTCTAAATCACTTTCGGCCATCATTTTAACTAAATCTTCAAATGCTGTATTAGGTTCCCAATTTAATAGTTTTTTTGCTTTGGAATAATCCCCAAGCAAATATTCTACCTCATTTGGTCTCATATATTTTTCTGATGTAATTACATATTTTTCCCAATCTAAGTCAAAGTATTTAAATGCTAAATTCAAAAATTCTTTAACAGTATGGGTTTCACCTGTTGCCAAGACCCAGTCTTCAGGAGTTTCATATTGCATCATCTTCCACATACCTTCTACATAATCGCCGGCATATCCCCAATCTCTAGATGCTTCTAAATTTCCAAGAGTTAATTTTTCTTGAAGTCCTAAAACAATTCTTCCTAAAGCTCTTGTTATTTTTCGCGTGACAAATGTTTGACCTCTCAGTGGAGATTCATGATTGAATAAAATTCCATTTGTGCAGAAAAGTTCATAGGAATCTCTATACATTTTTGTCATGTTGTGTGCAAAAACTTTTGATGCTGCATAAGGACTTTTCGGATCAAAAGGAGAATTTTCGTTTAAAGATTCTCTTAGTTCTCCACCATACATTTCAGATGAAGAGGCTTGATAAAATTTTATATTTTTGTCTGAATATCTTATTGATTCGAGTAATGACAAGGATCCTAAGGTGCCAGTCTGTGAAGTATATATAGGATTTTTAAAAGATACCATTACATGGGATTGAGCAGCTAAATTGTAAATTTCATCTGGGTTTATTTTTTTTACAAGGGTGTTCATTGAAGATGAATCTAATAGATCAGAATAATGTAATTGAAACGCTCCGGAATCTCTATGTTCTGATATGAGATTGTCTATTCTGTAAGTGTTTATGCTTGAAGACCTTCTTACTGTTCCGTGAACTTCGTAACCTTTATCGATTAAAAATTTAGATAGATAGCTTCCATCCTGACCAGTTACTCCCGTAATTAATGCAACTTTACTCATGTGTTTTACTTTAATGTTTTTCTTGGGAAAAGTAACCAACGAAAAAATAATAAAGTAATGGAAATTGGACACCATCCATTGTTATATCTAATGAAGACATAAATAGACATGGAACAATTAATGAATATGTAGACTTACCTAATTTGGTATTTTTTAAGTTTTTAAATATTTCAAAATGTAGAAAAAGAAATAAAAATAAATTTATAAGCCCACCTCTTGCTAGGGTTGTTACAAAATAATTATGAACATTTTCATTTAATCCATCTCTACCTAATCTACCAGGGGCCGTGGGATCTTTCATAACTGGGATTATTTCTCCATAACCATAGCCATATAATATTCTTCCTTTTTTAGATAGATCTTCGATAACATCTTGCCAAATATCTAAACGCCAATTTGTCGTTGGATCAGTGGAATATATTCTTCGATCAGAAAAATAAAAAGATAGAAAAACTTCTTGAGTTTTTTTCTCATTTGCAATATCTGAAACTACTTCGGGTAATCCAGATAGAAGAGGTTCTTCGCTGTTGATTAAAACATCAGAGCCTATGTTGCTGACTCTCAACGATGAAAAAGAAAATGTGACGGCATTAATCAGTAATAAAATTATTATTACTGATTTTTGTTTTTTGTATAAAGAAAAATTATTCAAGTTTTCGATAACCCAAAATAAAATTAAACCTAGGACAGCTCCCCTGCTGTTTATAGCTACAAGCGGTAAAAATAGAAAGCACAAAAAATTAGTATAAATAACACTCACAGTTTTATTACTTTGTGACTGCTTTAAATAAAGTGAAGAAACAATAATTACGATAACCATATCAGCAGCTTTCATAAATTGAAATTTGTCAGAATAATTTTGAAATATGCTGATTAAAAAATTTGGATAATTTCCTGTTTGAAAAATATAAACAAAGATAGGAGTTAGAGCAAAACCTACAATAACGAGGTTGTTTTGTTTATAAAGATTTGATACAACAATACCAAGATAAATTATTGATATAGTCCAAATAAATGAACTTGATTTAAATTGATAAAGATTAATATTATTAAAATTAATAATTAACCTTAATAAAACATATGCGACTATAAATTTATGAACAACGAAAAACTTTCTTGAACCGAAATCAAAATACAAACTTGGTTTTGGATAAAAGAAAAAATATAAGGTTAAAATTAATGCAAATCCAATTACTAATTCTCCAATGCGAAATCCAAAAAGTGAGATACCTAAAAAAGATCTTGTAAACATTCCTGTTATTAAAAGAAAGGAATAAGTTAAATAAACAAAAAGTAATTTATATGAAAAATACTTTTTTAAAATATTTTTCATATTCTTTCTTTTCTCCATAATTTAAATCTTCTAGATAAATTGAATGCAAAAGCATTCAGTTTTGTGGTCTTTGTATAAAGTGACCTTGTATTTAGGATTTCAGTTTTGCTTTCAAGCATTGTATTAAATATCTTTTCATATTCTAAACACATTTTTTCTGCATTAAATGGATAGGTATTTATCACTGAAAGGTAGGTTTCATAATTTTCATATAGTTCATTTAATTTTTTCTTAAAGTCGGCATTATCAAATTTAACACCGTACCCATTGCAATATTCAGGTGTACCTCCACTATCTATATAAAGTAAAGGCAACCCACATTGCGCGCCCTCAATATGATGATTGCCGGAGGGCTCGTTAATTGATCCAGTGAGGTAAACATGATGTCTTTTTATTTCATTTGAAAGTTCAGTTCCTGATAAAGGTTTTACCAACTTAGAGTTTCTAAATTTAAATTTTTTTGGTACATTGCCAATATATGTAAATGAAAATAACTCATCATATTTTTTATCACCAAGTAAGTTATCTAGTTCTTGATAAATAGCAAAGCCTTTATTCCAGTTAGCTCCCCAATGATGTGTAACTATTTTCATTTTAGAATTACCGTTCCAAGCCTCATAGCCTGAATTGTTAAATATATCTGAATTTGCACCTGCAAGAATTACATGGTTGTTTTTTTGATTAATACCCTGTTGAGTATAAATATCTTTAAGCCAAGAACTTACAAATATTGTATAGTCAGCAACATTGTTAGCTTGAATCATATATTTATTTACATAATTTGTATTTTTTCTTTCATCGCATTCATTTATTCTATGAACTACTAAGACGGAGCTATTCACATACTTAATATAATTTTGAACGTCAATGTGAGTGTATGCTGAGGATTCTGACGTTCTTCTCGGTTCAGTAATTAATATAATGTCTATATCATTATCATTTAAATTATTTATGACTTCGTGACCATTGTTTGTTAAATATTCTTTTAGGTTGATTGCAAATAAGTTTCCACCACCCCAAGGTCCATCCTTAATTTTTGTTCCAATGCTAATTTTCATAAATTTTTGTGAAAATATTTTCAAATCTATCCATGCCTAAAGGAAGAGTATATTGTATTACATTATTATAAGCAAAATCAACACTTGGTTTAGCGGCTTCAAAGTTCTTCATATCAAATATAGACTGTGTGTGTAAAATTTTAGATGAATAACCAACATCAGTTGAGATTATTGGTGTTTTAGTTATTGCACATTCAAAAACGGCTCTGGGACCGCCTTCAACTCTTGATGAAACAATGTATAAATCTAAAATATTATAAAGTTCATTAAGTTCTTTATAATCTACCATTTCAAAGTATTTGTAGTTTATATTAAATTCTTCAAATTTGTTAATTAAGTAATTTCTTCTTCTCCCTGTAAGAACAACCGTCATATTTTTAATTGTTCTATTATAAAATAAAACTATCTCAAGAAACCTATCAGGGCCTTTTGATAGTTTGGGACTCACCAAGTCAGCACCTTCTGTGTCTCGTTGATAGGAACCTATTAAAAAATCTTCATTTCTAAATCCATATTTTTTCTTAAGACTTGTCGAATCTTTTATATGAAAGAAGTTATTTTGATTAAGCCAGAAAGGAGCTACGATAATTTTCTTATCTGTTAATTTTTCAAGTTGTTGTTGAGTCTTTTCTGAAATAGCATGATAACAATCAACAAACTTATCTCTTTTATAAAAGTTTTTTTCTTCTTTTTTATTAAACTTTTTAAAGTCAATATGATGGACTGTACAAAAAACCATCTTTTTTTTCAACATTTTAGTATTTACATTTGTCCAGGTCCATGGAGCTATTAACCAAATTATGTCAGAGTCTTTTATATCATAAGTCGTTATATCAGGCTTAAAATTATTCCACTCCTTAACGAACTGGTCGACAACCCAATCTTCATTTATTTTATTTAAATATATTTTCATAATTAAATCTCTTCAAATAAATCTATAGGATCAATTTTTTTTCTTACGCATTTCGCATAATAGTTTTGAGCTTCTTTTAAGTTTGAAGAGATATTGTCTTCCATATTTAATTGATATAGTGGTTCATTTATGTTCTTAAATCTACAATCAATTGAAAGTAAGTCAGAGAAAAGTTTGTAATCTTGAGCAAATTTAAATGATTCATTATAAAATCCAATTTTTGAGAGTAGGGGCTTCTTTATTAAAAGTGTTCCATGTATAAATGGGTTTTTATATCTAATTAATTTTTTTGGAGATATATAAAAACTTAAACCAGGAATTTTTTTCTTTGTATTCATAATTAATGCTCTAGATGTACAAAAATCTAAATTTTCTTCATATAGGGTTTTCATTTGAATTTCAATTCGATTTATCATGCTAATATCATCTGAGTCTTGTCTTGCTATTATTTCACCTTCGGATTTACTGATTAAGATATTTAGAGACTTTGTGAGGCCGATATTTCCATTGTTTTCAAATAATTTAATTTTTGGATATATTTTTTGATATTTTTTTAATATATCTTTTGTATTATCAGTAGATCCATCATCCATAATTAATATTTCGATATTTTCATATGTTTGATTAATTAAGCTGTTTAGCGATTCCCCAATAGTTTGTTCAGCGTTAAAAACACTCATTGCAATAGAAACTAATGGATTACTTTTAACCATTAAAAACGCTTTGTAGAATATTGAGCAATTTTTCTTCATTTAGGTATTCTTTAATATACTTTTTGTTTTGGTTACCTACATTAGAAATAAATTCTTCATTGTCTAAGAATTCTATCTTTCTTATTAATTCTTCATAATTAAATTGTTCAAATGATAGCTCGTAATTTGCAGGAAAAAATTCAGAAATTCCACCAGATTGGGGAAATATAGATGGAATTCCTAAAGTTGACGCTTCACAAAGAAGCATTGGTTGTCCTTCAAAAAGTTTTGTTGCAGTTACAACTGCTATAGAACTGCCTATTTCTTTAAGTGTTTCTTCATTGGATAATGGGCCATAAAATTGGATTTGCTTATCACCGTATTTATTTTTCAGTCTTTTTAGTTCTGGTCCAATACCTATAATTTTAAATTTTAAGTTTTTTGTATTTGCAGTTTTAAATGAACTAATTAAATCATCAATCCCTTTTTCTTTTGAGATTCTTCCAGCGTATACAAGAAATTTTTCATTAATTTTTACTTCATTTTTAATGTCAGAATCTATGTGGTTTGGGAAAATAGAAATATCCTCAGAATTGAATCCGAGATCGATTAAATAGTTTTTATGAAATTTTGTTAATACAAATAATTTAATTTTACTTTCTCTTAGTATCCTGAAATATTTTTTCCCATACTTAATAATAAAAAATGATTTTACTGTTGAGTTGTCGAAATATTTATTGAAGAACTTAAACTTTCCACCTCTCAAACCACAGGCATGACAGAATGTTTTTCCATTTAAATGTTTTTTTAAGCTGTATGTTCTCGTGCAGTCATATCTAAAATTATGAAGTTTTAAAATTATTCGAATATTTTTTTTTGTAAGAAATTTAAAAATATTTAACGGGATATTAAACCATGTGTTGTGTACATAAACATAATCTGGCTTGAATGAATTGATTGTTCTTTTGATCTGAGCCATGTTTTTAAAATTTCGATTTAATACCAGTGATGTAAAGATATTGAGAATATTAGGTTCAGAATTTGAGAAATACAGTTCTTCAACATCAAAGTGATTTTTCAGAAACTTTGCTTCCTTTTCTACCGCTACATCTTCTCCACCAAGAGTTTTGTATTTGTTATGAATAACTAATATTTTCATACCTTTACATAGAATATAGTAAAAAAATAATTTAGTTTAGATGTAATCTATTAATATTAGCTCATGAACGTATTGGTCTTTCTGACATTTGGTATTTCGTTAAAAAATTGGAAAGATTCAGGAATTATCAATAGAGAGCTTAAAATTTATAAAAAATTAAAGGCAGATCACAATGTAAATTTTATTTTTGTTAGCTATGGTAACCTTGAAGATGTCAGTCTTGTAAATGATTTCGATGTAATACCTTATTATAAATATAACAGGTACTTTAAAAGTAGAATTTTGACTTTTTTTCAATCCATAATTTTTTCAATTAAGTTAACTAAATTAATTCCATCAATTGATTTAATAAAAACAAATCAATTACTTGGATCTTGGATGGCTATTATTGTAAAAATTCTTATTAAAAAGCCATTAATTGTTAGAACTGGATATGACATTTATAAATTCTCGATTTATGAGAAAAAAAATTTATTTAAAAGAATGTTTTATTTTTTGTTGACTCAATTAGCTCTTTTTTGTTCAAATACATATATCGTCACCAGCAATTCAGATAAAAAATTCTTGAGTCAGAAATATGTTTTTCCAAAAAGAAAAATTGTCATTTTACCTAATTGGGTTGAAAAAAAATTCCATAAAAAAAGTAAAAATATGAAATCACGTTATGAAAACAAAATATTAACTGTTGGGAGACTGGAGGAACAAAAAAATCTTAACCAATTAGTAAAAATATTTTCTAATTCAGAAATTGAAATTGACGTTATTGGAAGTGGAAGTAAAAAAAATAAATTAGAAGAACTTGCTAAAAAATATAATACAAAACTTAATCTGATTGGAAATGTAAATCATGAAAATTTATCAAATATATATGAAAAATATAGAATATTTGTTTCGACCTCTCTTTATGAAGGAAATCCCAAAGCTACACTTGAGGCGATGGCTTCAGGCTGTCTAGTTATTGTCTCTAATATTGAAAATAATATTGAAATAATAAATGATGAAGAAGACGGTTTAATTCATAATTATTCAAATCTATTAGAACTAGTAAAAAAATTCATAAATGACACAAATGAATTAGAGAGTTTCTATGATAAAGCGATTAAACGTATCCAAGAGTATAACTCTTTGGATATAATTACTCAAAAAGAGTATAAATTATATTCTTTATTGGTTCCGAATAATTAATCTTTTTTCATCCTCAACTAATACTTTAAAATGTTCATCATAAGAAAAGTCTTGATGATTATGTGTGCAGTTTAAAATGGTCAAATTTGATTCTTGCAAAATTTCAAAAATTAATTTTCTTGATGATTCATCAAGATTAGATGTTGATTCATCGAGTAACAATATATCTAATTCAGATAAAAGAACTCTTATAAATGAAATTTTTTGGAGTTGACCTGATGATAAAGTTTTGTTGCTCACATTTTTATCCAAAGAGCTTTTTATGTCCTCATTAAATACTTGAAAACTTTGAAGATAATCAAGTAGTATCTCATCGTCTATTTTTTTAGTATTGCCATACAATAAATTTTCTCTTAATGTGCCTGATATTATTAATGGCGTAACTCCAACATATCCAAATTTTTCTGAATAACTTTTTACTGAACCTGATTGAGGATACAAAAGACCAGCGGATAAGCCCAGAAGGGTGCTCTTACCAGATCCATTTGGACCAGTGATTACAGTATGCTTATTTTTTGCAATGTCAACATTGATATCTTGAAAAATTTTTAAATCAGAGTTGAAATACTCAAACGAGACATCTGAAAAATTAATTGCCATTTCAATATTTGAATCAATTTTATAGTTAACCATATATTTATTTGATTTATTTCTTGTTAGCTCATAAAGATTTTGTAGTACTACGTGATTATTACTAACTACAATAATATTTTTGTTGACCTTACTAAATTCTTGAAATAGTCGAACTAGAATTCCAATAAAATCAAGAGTTAAAATTTTTGCATAATTGAAAAAAGCTAAAAGTACAGATAGCAAAAAATATGTTGCGAAAGTAGGAAAGCTAGTGGTTAAAGTTCCAACCTTATGGTTATTGAGTGCAGCTCCATATAGTTTTTTTAAAATTTTACGAAATGTTTTTATTTCTTCATCGACTTTTTGTAAAAGTTTGATTAAAAAAATATTTTCTAATATTTTTTGAAGATGAGCATTATATTTATTGTCAGCTTCCCAATTTAAATGAGCATAAGTTCTACCTTTTTTCGTAAAAAATTTAGTAGGTAAGTATAAAATACTTATTCCAATAATAAGAACTCCAAGTGTTTGTATATCTGTATAAATTAAGTAAGCCGAGTACAAAATTAATTGAATTAAGCTAGCGATCAAAGCTGTGAGACCAAAATAAAATGTTCCTAAAGATAATGCAAAAGAATTCATAAAGTGATACGCATCTCCAATAGAGAAATTTCCTTTATCAAATACTTCATTTAGTAGAAATACTCTCAAACTCTCTTCAACATCATGTTTCAAAGTGTATGAATTTAAAACCTCAAGATAGCTAACTACTTGACGAAATATAACTATTACTGGTAACAAAAAAAGATTATTTAATAAAAAATCAATTACAATAATTTCTCCACTGCTTGAGGGTTGAAACATATTTGCAATTACTACAATTATTGTTAAATCAGCCCCAAAAGCTGTAAATAAAAGAAATATAGATAAAGCAATTCTCTTTTTTTTATTTTTAGTACCAGTCAATTTAGATATAAATAAAATATCTTTTAGAAATTCTTTAAATTTTGACATTACTTATGAATGTTAATATGAAAATTATTATTTAATTAAAAATTAAATTACTTCTTCTTTTATTTTATTAATCATCAGCTAATTAGAATCAAATAAAATGAAAATTTTAATAATAGGTGCAGGGCCAGCAGGACTTACAGCTGCTTGGGAACTGTCCAAACACAATTTACAAAGCAAGATACTAGAAAGTGATAAAGAAACAGGTGGTATAAGCAGAACTGTCGACAGGGATGGGTGGAAGTTTGATATTGGTGGCCATCGTTTCTTCACAAAAGTTCAGGAGGTTTATGATATCTGGGATGAAATGCTCGATGAAGAAGATTTCATTTTAAGACCTAGAATGAGCAGAATTTATTATAAGGGTAAATTTTACGACTATCCTTTAAAAGCATCGAATGCTCTATTTAATTTAGGAATTCTTGAAGCTCTGAGATGTGTATTTTCCTACATATATGTGAAAATTTTTCCAATAAAGAATACAGATAACTTTGAGACCTGGGTTGCTTCAAGATTTGGTTGGAGGTTGTATAACATTTTTTTTAAAACATACACAGAAAAAGTATGGGGTGTTCCTGCAAACACGATTGGTGCAGACTGGGCTAGCCAAAGAATAAAAAACTTATCCTTAGGTAAAGCTATTGTAAATGCTATTTTACCCAAAAAGAATTCGGAAATAATTACGACGCTTATAGATGAATTTAAATACCCTAAATTGGGCCCAGGAATGATGTGGGACTCTGCATCAGAAAGACTTATAGCCAATGGTCACAAGATCATATTTAATTCAAGAGTTACAAAAATAAAAAAACAAAATAGTAAAGGCTATGAGGTTTCTACAGATAATGGAGATGTTTACAAAAGTGACGTGCTTTTTTCCTCTATGCCATTAGCCCACCTTCCAAGGGTTGTAGAGCCTAGACCTAATGATGCAGTTTTACAAGCAGGAGAGAATCTAAAGTTTAGAGATTTTTTAACTGTTGCCTTAGTGGTCGATGAAAAATTTGCATTTCCAGATAACTGGATTTATATACATGAGCCAGATGTAAAAGTTGGACGTGTTCAAAATTATGGAAGCTGGTCTCCGTATTTAGTTAAAGATGGAAAAACATGTCTAGGACTTGAATACTTTGTTACAAAGAACGACAGTCTTTGGAATTCTTCTGATGAAGATCTGATAAGTTTAGCAATTGATGAACTTGAGAAATTAAAACTAATAGAAAAAAACAGTACTCAAGAAGCATATGTTGTAAGAATGCCAAAAGCGTATCCAGTTTACGACTTAAATTATAAAGAAAATATAGAAATTATTAAAAATTGGTTATTAGAAGAGCATCCAAATCTATACCCCATGGGAAGAAATGGAATGCATAGATATAATAATCAAGATCATTCAATGATGACAGCTGTAAAATCTGTAAGGAATTATGTTTTAAATGAAAAAAATAATATATGGGGAATAAATGTTGATGACGGATACCACGAAGAAGGTGTAGTTGAGAGAAAAATACCTACTCAAAATCAATAATTTGGCAAACACAATTCCTAAATCATTTAGTAAAGAGTTCCTATTGATATCTTTATTTTTTCCGATTGTATTATTCACTAAATTTGAATACTTAAGCATATATCTGTTGTTAATTTTGATAATTAATTTAAATTCAGTTTTTAAATTTTCAAGTTATCAGAAAAATTTATTGAAAGTTTATATTACTTTTGGTTTCTTAAAACGTTACTTTTTTGATATCAGAAATGAGAGAAATATAAATAGTTTGAATAGTGATATATTTTGGGATTTACAATTGTTCTTTCTACAGTTGAAATGTAATCTTATTGAGGATTTCTCCTACAATTTTCAATTCTCGAACAATTTTTATAATTGTTTAACTGGAGGTCCGGGGCATGATGGCCAAATAAATATAGGGTTTGGTCCTTTGTCTAAGGTCATGATATTTAACACAGATATTTGGATAGTTACACTTATTATCTCAATAGTTCTAGGTTTACTTGTTCTAAGTTTTGTGACAAGATTTAAATTAGAAAATAATCTGTTCTCTTTATTTCTTGTTATAAGCCCATCATTTATTTTTTTATTTGACACAATGAATCTAGATTTAGTTATTTTTATTATTTCTTGCTTATTTATATATTATTTCAAAAACTGGAATTTAATATTTCTTATAATTCTTTCCTTTTTTTCAATGTTAAAACTGTATCCTATTGCGTTTATTGCAGGAATAACCCTTTTTAATTTTCTTAATAGAAACTACAAACAATCACTGATATCAAGCGTATTTCTTTTGGGTAATGGTTTTTATATTTTGTATAATTATATTTTTAATGAATTTTCATTAACCGAAAAACCATATGCACCTGTAAGAACTTTTGGGATTACAAGTGACTATTTAGCAATAAACAAATATTTTGGATACGAATTTTTTCAAATAAATCACGTCATAGCAATTTTCTTAATGTTTTTTCTATTTATAGGAATATTAGTTTTTAACAAAGAAAGTGTTTTAAAACCAAATATAACCAATACTTTTGACAAAAAAGTTTTTATTATATGTTCACCTACCGCAATTGTCATTGCTTTGTTTGCAAATTATTCCTATAAATTAATTTTCTTTTTTTTAATCGCGTCAATCTTAGAAAAAACTCTTTCAAAAAGTGAAAAAACAATTATTTACTATTTATTTTTTACATCTCCACTCATATTAATTTTTGGTATTTCAGGTGGATATTCATTCATAGAGTTTTTTCATTTCATTTCAAATAGATTGTGTGGATATTACTTTTTGTTTTTAATATTAAAAAATTTATATTTTATATTTAAACAATTTACTGCAGATGATATTTATTCTTTGTAGTCTGAAGATTTTAAATAAAGAATAGATCCATCCTTACACCTAATAAATGCATTTGGATAAGGATCTTGAAGTGAATTTATCTTATTACTCAATTCTCTTGAGGAAAGCGATTTAAAATCATCTTGTGATATCTCACTCTCTTCAGGTTTCCTTCTTTTATATGAAGTTGCTTTAGTCTGATCTTGTTCATATAAATCAAGTTTATTGTTGTCTATAATATCATTTAGTAAATTTGAAAATCCTTTAATCCCAAGTTCAATAATATTATCAAATACTTGCTGAAGCTTTAAATCTTTAAGCCTGAATGCTTCTTGAAAATATATTGGGCCTGTATCTATACCTTCGTTCATTTTAAAAATTGTTACCCCACTATTATCCTCAAGATTTATCATTTGATGCTGTATTGGACTTCCTCCTCTGTATTTAGGTAGCAATGATGGATGTAAACAGAAACATGATTCTTTTTCTACAATTTCTTTAGCAATTATTTCACTCCATCCTATAAAGAGCATGGCATCAGTATATTTTTCTGAAGATAAGTAATTTTCAAGTTCTTGTTTGGATTTAACCAAATGAAATTTAACTTTTGAACTAAATTTTTCAATTAAGTTATCACAAATGCTCGTTGACCAATCTCTATATGAGCATAGTAAAATATTTTTCAACTGAGTTAATCTACCCAACGTAAAATCTGAAATGCTTCAGCGTAGTCATAACCAGATTGCATTCCTCTTAGTTTTGCAAGAGTAGTAAGTATCTCTGGGCTTCTGTGCCCTCTCACTTGCGATTCAAGCAATTTGTATGAATTAATTTTGTTTTCTATGTCAAGCTCTCTGTAATAGTTTGGTTTAAAAGTCCCTGAGATATTATGATTATAATCCCATAAAAAACTATGAGGTTGTTCATAGACAAGAACTGTCTTTACAAAATGGTTTGAATCATGATGCCTTAATGCAACTAACGCTGCATCATAAACTGTTCTGTGGTCTTGATTGTAAGATGGATAAGGAATCAGTACAACATTTGGTTTTAGTTCATTTAAAATAAGCTCATATTCATCTATTAATTTTTTTAAATCAAAATTATTTACAACATTATCAAGAACCTTATATGCAAAGCCACAATGATTTGATAATTTTTTTAATTCTTCTAGTCTCTCATCTTTATCGACTACATGAAATTCATCAACCCCAGTTTCAATAACTTTTGTGTTTTCATCTAAAAAACTAAATGAACCCAATAATTCATCATCTACATGAGGAGAAAAAATTAAGTTTTTCTTAATATCCATTACGTTTATATATTAGTCAAAAGCTTCTTATCCCAACAAGAAAATTAATTATCTTTGATTTTAAATTATAAATTGAAAATTTAGTAAAAAAAGATTCGTACGAAACACTTGATACATGAATATTTTTAAGCTTTTCATCAGAGTGATATGAGACAATAAACGTGGGTTCCGCCCAATATGAATTAATATTTACTTTTCTAAAAACATCATTCATCCACATATCAGGAGCATGATTAAATGGTACAAAATTTTCATAAATTTTTTTCGCCGAATCTAGATTTACCATATAAAACTGAGCAGATTTCGTTCCTCCGTGAGCAATAATTTCTTCATTTTCATTATAAGAAATACTATTAGATTTTTTATATACAATTTTTTCCGGGACTACATTATCTTCATTCATTTCTTGATAACTTATCCAATCGGAGTCATAAATTATATCCCAATCTTGATCAAGCTCATTTAAGTATCTATTCAATCTATTTGGAATATTTTCTTTAAAGCGTCCAACGTTGTCTTCGATTATTATTCCATAAGGATAAGAATTTTTGACGATATCTTCTAGAGCTAGATAGTGCTTATATGTAACTGCTATCCACCCATCCTTTATCTTTATATTTTTTTGGACGAAATCTTTTTTTATTTTGTAAGTCAAGTCTTTTTTGTTTGGGTAATTTATAAATTTAACATCATCCATATCGACACCATTTTGCTTTAGCTGGGTTGTTATTCTTTCTTTTCTATATTTTTCAAGGTTATGAATTACGTAATATTTGAACATAAATTTATATTAATTTCCTTTTTTAATGTAAATCATTTATTGGATTAATTGATTTATTTTTCCTCATTATTTTGTTTTCTGGGTTCATTAAAACGTGGGTTGACCAAACATATCGATTAATTGGCCCAAATCCTACAAATTCAAAATCTACCCATTTTGAATATTCAACAAACTGTTGAATTTTTTTAAACACAGATTCCCATTCAGAATTATCTACTACGATACATTTTATTTTACTGATGTCAATATTTTCAATTATATAATCAAGAGCATCCTCCCTGTCTAAACCATCAATAAAAATTAGATCCGATTCTTCAATTCCTTTGAATATTTCATTACCATGGTTTTCGTTTACTAAGTCAATCTCCACATTATCAAAGCTTGATAACTCTCCAACTATTTTGTTATACCATAATTCATCTGTTTCTACTGAAAATACTTTTTTTGATCGTTTTGCAAACCACAAAGTAGAAAACCCAGAACCTAGTTCAAAGATTGTTTCATTCGTTAGGTCTAGGTTTCTTAGATATTCAATTGAAGGATAAGTAAGCCAAGGTAAGGGATTATTTTTAGAATCTATTGATAAATTTTGTTTTATCGAATTATATTGGCCGTAATACTTTGCAAGATATGAAAAAGAAATAAGCTGTTTTCTTGTATTAGGTGATAATTTATTAAGATAATGAAGAAGTTTATCCCAAAGATTTTTTTTAATACTCAATCTGCTCTCACTAAATAATTTTTTTGTAAGTTATAATTTTAACTAATTAATGTATTTAACTTTAAAATATAGAATCCATGAATTATGAAAAATAGCATACCTTTAGAATCAGATCAAAATTGGTGGTGGTATAGAGCCAAAAGAAACATACTTGATCTGATAATACAGAGAAATATCAAGAATGAAAATCTGGATATTCTTGAGATTGGGCCTGGTCTTGGTAATAATTTAAAATGCTTAAATAAATACGGAAATTTAGATGTTGTTGAAATTGATGACAAATTTCTAAATTACATCAAAGAAAAAAACAATAATTTAGTAAATAATTTTTATAAAGATATTTCAGAACTAAATAAAGAATATGATTTAATTGTTTTACTGGATGTAGTTGAGCATATTGAGTTTCCGAAAAGGTTTTTAAATAATTTAAACAAATTTTTAAAACAAGATGGAAAATTAATTATAGGTGTGCCATCATTGAAATTTTTATGGAGTAAGCATGATGAAGAACTTAAGCATTTTAATAGATATAACTGGAAAGAACTTTGCGATGTATGTAGTAGCTATAAATTGAAAAAAAAATATGGTTTTAATTATTTAATGATTCTCGCAAGATACATTCAAATAAAATTTACAAAAAATATTCATACAACTAATGAAACTGCGTATTTTACAAATGAAGTATTGTATTTCATTTCTAGAATTGAACATATTTTAAGAAAGATAAATATTAATCCAAAGAAGGGAATTTCAATTATTGGGTTGTTTAGTAAAATTTAATAACTCAAATATTTATTAAATTATAAATTGATCAAATGTTCTATTCCTTTTGGTAATTTTTTAACATTTATTTTTTTTATTTTGTTTATTTTAAATTCTTTTGTATCAAAAATATCTTCGCCACGATTTATTGAATTAGCAATGTGTTCTCGATTCTTAAAATCATTTGTATCATTTTCAAAATGAGAAATACTTTGAATTTTGTTAATGATGTTATCAACTCCACCAAAATATGAAAAATGCCATCCACAATTTTTAATAATATTTCTATTTATTTTTAAATTAAATATTTTCCTATAATCGTGGACAGATCTTACTTTTTGAGGACTTCTATCAAATTTATCGACATAAGTTTGATAATTTAAAATTTTTGAGGCTCTCCATTTTTTTGAAAGCTTATTATTTAGGTTGTAGTAATAAAATTCTTGTTCAAGTGAATATACCCAATTGACTGGAAGAATTTTTTTTAGTTTTTTAACACTTGGTATCTCATCAATATCTGAAATAATTATCTGGTCATTTTTATTGAGATTAAATTTTTTCAAACCTTCATTTAGATAATCTCTCTGATGAAATTCTCTTTTCCACGGATCATCTATATTTTTTGGTATTTCATTGTCTACTATATGAATAATTTTGTCATTATACTTTTCGAACATTTTTTTATTTTCTTCATAGAATAAATTTTTTGTTTTTCCCCTAAATGTTAATGGTGCTTCACATAAAATAAAATAGTCTACAAAATCATATAGTTCTTCAAGCCTTACATGAAGCATTTCTATTTCATTGTAAAAAGTAAAACAATCAAATATTTTGAAGTGTTTGTTGATCATATATTAATCTTATTACCTTTTTTCATAAATTAAATAATAGATTCGGTAGACTTTTATAATATCGGTCAGTATATTTCAATCGACAGTTTTCCAAAGATGTAATGAAGCAACTGTCCTGTATGGAGACCATTTTTCTGAATAAGATTCATAAATACTTTCATCACTCTCTGGTTTAATCATCTCTAAATTATTCATTGCCCTCCTCAGCCCAGCGTCTTTACCTGAGAAAATATCTAATCTTCCCAAAGAAAAAATTTCAAACATACGAACTGACCAGTCTCCTAAACCAAATACTGAAAGTAAATTTTTATGTAAATTTTCCCTGCTGAGTATATTAAGGTCATTTAATTGCTGATCAATAAATAATTCGGAAAGACCTTTAATTGAACGTGCCTTATTCGTACTAAGTCCTAGTTTTTTTATTTCAAGAGTTGATAGGTTTTGAAAGTCTAAGGGTTGTAAAAAATTTGTATTAAAACTGTTTTTAAAATTATTAAAAATAGATTTTGCAGCTTTTGTTGATATAAATTGTGAAATTATAATATTTACTAAAGTATCAAATTGATTATTTTTGTTTGGTTCAAAAACGATATGACCATTTTTATCAATTATTTTTTTTAATTTCTGGTCAACTTCTCTAAGATATTCTTCTTCAATTGAAAATTTCATTTATTAAATTTTGACTTAATATATCGTTTTAATACTTTTTTTGTAAATATGATTAGATCGTAAATTGTTAAATTAATAAGATAGTTTTTTAATCTAAAAAAATAGATATCCTTTTTATCAATAAGTTTTGAGTTTACAAATAACACATCTCCAAAACTACCACCTCTTGTTGTAGGAAATGGTTTGTTAATTCTTTTAACTTGATCAATTGGGACAAACCCTTTTTCTTTCATAAATTTATTTAATTTTTTATATTTTGGTTGATTAATATATCCTTCATAATTTGCAAACTCGACAATTGCTATATTTAAATCATATATTTTTTCATTAAAACCTTTCAGCACTTCGATTTCATATCCCTGAGTATCTATAACAGCAGAATCAATATTTTCTATATTCAATGATGTAAATTTCTTTACTTCTACATCTATTGTCTTTGAAAAAGTTATATCAGACTTCCTAGGAGCCAGTAGGGATGAACTTCCTGAGTCAAATCCGTCTGCAACATAAAACTTTTCTATTTTATCTTCTGACCCTAAGGCACAATTAAAAACTTCATATCTTGGATTGAATTTAATTTTATCTTCTATTATGTCTGCACATTCTTTAATTGGTTCAACAAAATAAATTTTCTCAAAATTGTACTGATCATAGTAATACATTTCTTGACCTTCATGAGCTCCTATGTGTATTAAATTCTTTATTTTGCTAAATTCTTGTGCTTTATTTAATAAATTTAAATTACCCATAGTTTTTATACTATCTTAAAAATCTTAAGGCATGATCAAATAATGTGGAATAAAAAATTAATAGAATTTGTAAGGATACAAATCTACAAAATCCTAAAATATTTTAGAGTACGAATGGCAAAATATATGATTAAGAAAAAAACAACAATAGCGGAAGCAAATTGTACCATGCTTAGTTCGGGAGGGATATACAAAATGAGACTAAATATCCCACATACGCCATAAAAAATTACTTGATAAATTGTTTTTTTTCTTTCTTTAAAGTCTTCTGATTCTCGGAGTCTATCTAAACGTTTGCCAATAATTTCAGCAATAATTGAAAAAATCATTTATTTCTCCTTTTGATATTTAAAATAAATTTTTTTCGTGGCCAGAGGCAGAATCGAACTGCCGACCCCTTGTTTTTCAGATATGGGGAAACCTTTCAAGCCTATTCCATTTTAACTTATTCATCTACAATT
>MDTB01187974.1_pt1 | contig 54526 bp, 51 predicted proteins | sample 811161 | NCBI WGS metagenome assembly MDTB01 (sample SAMN05326650, study PRJNA326480) | marine metagenome | isolation source: seawater | place: Mediterranean Sea | collected 2009 | reverse complement strand
TTTTGACATATAATCACACTATCCTCCATATATTCTTTCTATTTCGACTAGGCTAAGGCTTTTTTGTCCCATGTACTCATTTACTTTGCAAATTGCCTTTATTGGTATTCCGTCTATAAACTGTGCTCTAAATCTGTCATACTGATCTGCCCACAGTGTTAAATCACAAGTTTCTCCATCTACATCTTCAATTAGATACTTGGCAAACTTCCTACCTATATTTTTCCCATTTTTTATTTTAAACTCTTTAATTTTTGAATTAACTATTGCTTCAACTTTTATTTTCTCTCCAACTTCAGCAATTGAAACATTTTTCAATGGAGTTACAGAATAGCTTTTTGTAAAGAAACCTTCAAAAACCTCATGAAGGGTACCACTAATTGTTCTACCCAAAACCTCTTTTTCAAACAAAAGGAGCTTTTTTCTGTCCCACTCCTCTTCAAAGCTTGGAATTTCAACATCTTCAATATCCTTACCCTTAGAGACCGCAGATCTAAGCTTGGTCCTATATTTTTGATAATTTTCAAAAATATCCATTCTGGTTCTTCCAAAGGATGAGAACGCTCCAGACTTCGAAAGAGACTGTATTGCAGTCTTTCCAACAGTTCTACCGCTATTCTTTACAAGAAACTCGGAAAAATTATTGTATGGCTTATTGCTTATAATCTCTCTTATTGCAGCATCTCCAAGCCCTTTTATTGCAGAAAGCCCTGTTACAATTTCAAAGTTGTCTTTTATAGAATAATTTCCATCACTATGATTAATGTCTGGTGAAAGTATCTTTATGCCCATAGAGTTACATTCGTTTATATATTCCTGCGCCTTATCAGAGTTGGGGTCTTCTGAGTTTAGTAGCGCACACATAAATTCAGTTGGATGATGCCTTTTCAGCCAAGCGGTGTAAACAGAAATATGTGAATATAAAATAGAGTGAGACTTATTAAATCCATAAAGTCCAAATGGTATTATTTCGTTATCCCATACATCTTTTGCTTCTTTATAAGTCATATTTACTTTTTGCATGCAATCTTTTAAAAATGATGATTCTGTTTTCAATACGAGATCTGGATCTTTTCCTTTTAACTTAGTTATCTTTCTTAGTGCATCAGCCTGGTTAAGATCCCATCCAGCACAGTCTTTTGCTATTGCCATCATGCCCTCTTCATATAGCGACACACCGAATGTATCACCCAGAGCACCTTCGAGCGTTGAGTGTCTATATGTAACGTTTTCTACACCAAACCTTCTTTTTATATAATTTTTTCTATCCTGAGCAGAACAGCTGGGCCTTCCCATCGCATTAATATCAGAAATCATTCTAACGTTTATTGGTTTTATTTTTTGGCACAAGGGAGATAGCGATGCCTCAAGCTGAAAAACACCAGCATTGCTCCCCTTTGAGATCATCTCATATGTTTCCTTGTCATCAATAGGTATGCTTTCTATGCTAAGATCTAAATTTTTTGTCTGCTTTATATTTTTAAAAACATTATCAATTACGGTTAATGTTTTAAGCCCTAAGATGTCCATCTTTATTAGACCATTCTCTTCGCACCTAGTCTTTTCCCACTGTGTAACTAGCTGTCCAGATTCATCAATTCTTAATGGAACAAAATTATACAAAGGCTCGTCCGATATAACGACTCCGGCTGCATGCACAGACCAGTTCCTGGTAAGCCCCTGCAGTTTAGATGCATACTCATATAATTTTGGATACCTCATCATATAAGATTTAAACTCCCTGCTAGACTCCATAGCGTCTTCAATGCTTTTTGCATCAGGCATTATTGAAGTTATGTGGTTTGCAATTTTAAAAGCAGTAGATTTATCGCCACCAAGTCTAAGTGATCTTGCTACGTCTTTTATTATGACCTTTGGGGATAGAGTTGACCAATTTGAAATAGACGCAACTCTGTCTTCACCATACTTTTCTTTCAGGTATTCTTTAACCCTTGATGGGTCTGCAAAATCCGTGTCTATATCCGGAAATGACTTCTTCTCTTTATTATGAAATCTTTCAAACAATAGGCCGAACTCAATGGGGTTAACGGAAGTTATTCCGATAAGAAAAGAAACAAGGCTTCCTCCAGCCGAGCCTCTTCCTGGCCCAACAGGTATATTGTTATTTTTTGCCCAATTTATATAATCTGCCACAATAAGCATGTAAGAAGAAAAGCTTCTTGCCTCAAGAATTGAAAGCTCATACTTTACCCTATTCCAATATTTACCTTTATCTTCAGTGCTAAGATCAGAAAATCTTTCTTTGAAGCTTTTCATGCATCTAAATCTAAGAAATGCCTTATCCTCATCAACATCCTCTTTCCTTGTCTTTAGCCATCTCTTAAACTCACCATAATCTTCTTCACTTTCAATCGGAAATCTTGGAAGTCTTGGACCCTTAGGCTCAAGATAAGATGGCTCATCGCACATATCTGCTATATCAGAAGAGTTCTTCATTGCATTTTTTGCAATTTTATCTCCAAAAAAAGCTATTATCTCATCATGGTTCTTCAAATACATGTCTTGAACGCCATAACGAAATCTGTCCGGATCATCTACGGCCTTCTTATCTTTTATTGCAAGCATCATATCATGGTATTTTGCATGTTCTGCGTCAAGATAGTGAGCATCTGATGTAACTACATATTTAATTCCATAAGATTCTGCATATTTTACTAGAGCTTCATTGAGCCTAACTTGGTCTACCTTCCCATCATCAGTTTTTAAGCTATGTGGCTGAAGCTCAAGATATAGTCTGTCTGAAAATATATCCTTCAATCGTAACAGTCTAGATATAGCTTCTGACTCTTCATCGTCTGCAATTAGCGCCTTTGCAATTGGGCCGTTAGAACATGCTGTTAAACATATGACATCTTGATTGAACTGCTCAAGGTGCTCCCAGGTTATTCTTGGTGTTTTCTTTCCCATATAACCAGAAACTTGATTTTTATAAGATTCATAATTTAGTCTTAGTATATTTTTATAACCATTGTGATTTTTTGGAATCAGAACAAGATGATAAGATTTTTTATTTTCTAAATTTGGAGCAAAGTATGCTTCCATTCCTGGAATTAACTTTACCCCAGTCTTTTGAGATGCCTTCCAAGAATCGTAATGTGCCGTTAAAGTGCCATGATCAGTGATTGCAATGGCCTTATGTCCCAAAGATTTGGCCTGTTCAAATAATTTATCTATATTATTCATACCATCCAAAGGAGAACCTAGCTCCGTGTGATTGTGCAATGAAACAAATGGTGATTTATTCACAAACAGCTCCTATTTATTTTGATTATTATATATATTTTCTCGTTCCAAAAAATATGTCTACCCAATCAGTTCTAACTCCAAAGTTAGCATCCTGATCTTTGCCCATGTGATGGTCATAGTGCCATGGTAAGTTTTTCTTTGCCCACTCTCGATCAGTATGGGCCCTTCTATGCTTATAGTAATACTCAATTAATGATAGCACTATTGCTAGAAAAAACCATTTTGATAAGTACAAAATTGGCAAGTGCAACATTAAAACGACAATAAGCGCAAAAGCTTCTTTTCCCGCTGCATTTTTTTTAATTGGAAGGCCACTATAAGAGGAATCTTCAAAGTTATTTTTTCTAGACTTGTAATGATGTTCTCGAAAATGAAAGGAAAAAGCGCTACTTCTTTTTTTAAATCGATTATAATGTAAAATTCTGTGAATTATCCATTCAAATAGGTGTCCGTATATCCACCCAAGAACAAATCCTATCATTAGTTATTCCTATATATCTACTAGATCGGCTAAGTTCGCGTACAGGTAGGAGGTTACGTCAGGATCGATATCTCCCTTTAGCATTCTAATTGCTACCATAATCTCTTTCTTTGGAACATCATGATTTTCTATGAAATCACTAATCAATTCTTTTTTGTCCTCTCTTAGATCTTTTATCTGCTCATCAATTTCGTTCATCTGCTTTACCATAGAACGAACCACCTCAACGTCTATTCCGTTCATAGTTGTCGTCCTATTTTCTTCTTCAAAGATATGAATGCTGCTATCCATAACGCCTCCAAGTATATTATTTAAGTTTGTAATCGGCACCGCGCCTTGTGCCCTTAATTATACTGAAGAGTCTCATTCGCCTATAAGAAATTTTATTTAATAAATCATTTTTTTCATTTGATTTTTTAATAGTCAAACCCCTTAGTTTTCTATCTATATGTGACAACAGGGTTCTTTTCATTTTAGATGCAAGTCCGACTATGCCCTCTACGCTAGTTGCAGTTCCAGGCTTCATAGCTATCATTTCTGCACCAAACTGGTCTATTCTGTCTACATCGTCATCCTGAGTTCCACGAAAATAATCAAGTGTTGATGCATTTATTCGTCCAGCTAGAAGCGCATCTCTTGCGGGAATTTTGTTACCATCTTCATCTATCCGGTAACCTCTTTGAATATCTCTTGTTTGAACAACTGACTCCGTATCTATTGGGGCCCAAGATGGAGACTTCTTCCATTCTTGTCCAAATAACTCAACAGGAATTGATACCGGAACATAAGATATAGTAGATTCTTGGGATAAGTTGTAATACATGCCGGGATCCATCCCCATAACATTATGAAGGTGGTTGTTCTTCTTGACAGTAAGATTAGTTCTTTTCCCTCCAGATGTTGATACAACATTTGGTCTCAAAGCATTAAGTTGATCTAATATCATCTGAACTCTTTCTGCTGGAGTTCCCTTGTCTCTAGAGCCTTTAACTTTCTCATTCCACATGTACTGCTCATCTGTGAGCTCTTCGCCCAGAGACTGCTTTGCATAATCTTTTACAATGTTTTCCAAATTTAATATTTCCTCTGGAGACAGCGTAGAGCCTACGCCTCTTTCCATAAGTGGAGCAAATATCTTTCCTATTACATTCAGTCCATAAATATCAACTATAAACTTATACAAAGACTGCTTTTCTTCCGATGTCAAAATCGGACTAATTCCAGAGATGCTATACTGCTCTCCACTTATGAGTCTATATGCAGTTTGAGGATCTACTAGCGGTATTGATGGCCTAATTGAGGACCTCCACAGTGGGGTATCCGTTATTGACAGGGCTGATATAACCGGATCATCACCAGCAATTGTCTGGGCTGGACGCCTTTTTGACGCAGACTCTGATGTTCTAACGGCATAGTTTAGCCTAGAAACAGAATTTTTATGTTCAGAAGCCTTGTTTCTCATTTCTGTTGCCGCACGAGACTCTAGAGCTGCCTTTTCTTCTGCGCTAGTAGAGCTGTCACCCCTTATTCTTCCTATCTCTTTTTTGTATGCACCATATATCTCATCTATACTAGATAGCTTTCTAAAGAAAGCACCCCTTGTTCTTTGCATTAAAAACCCTACATCTATCAGTCGGTTATCAATTTCAACAACAAAATTTATATCTGCTATAGGAAGTGCATTTCTGAAAACCTTTGCAAGATTTCTCTCCTGATTTGTGCCCATATTTGATGCAGATGGCGATAGATCAAACGGTAAAATTATGCCGACTGGACTATCATACTTCATTATATTTTCTTTAGACACTGGGTATGAGAAGACCGCGCCAGTGGCCCTAGACTTTCCAACTCTGCCTATCTGCCATAATCTGCTATCATAGTTAAATAGCGCGTTTGTATAGAACTCGTTTCCATTTTCATCTATTCCAGTCTCTGTTGCGGGATGATCCAGGATACTAGAAATATCTGCCTTAAGGTCTTTCTTTGCCTTGCCATCATTATCTAAGTGTCCAAATATTGAAGAGTATGTGCTTGAAGAAACTCCCTTTACCGGATACTCTGAAGCCGAAATAAACCATATCTTAAAGGCCATGTTGTCTAGCATATTTGTATATGCATCTACTTCGTAAAGTCTTTTTGATGAAATAAATTCTTCCAGCTCTCTACCCTGAATCTCTTCTGTCTTAAACCCCAAGGGCTTTGTTCTGTGCATAACATAATGCCCAGAGTCAGCTCCCCTTTTTTCTGATATAAGGTATCCACCACTGTGCGATGGAACAGATATTATGGGATACCTCATTCCAACTTTAAAACTAATCTTTCCATCATCACCAATGATAGAGCTAAGAGACTGCCTAACAACTTCTTTGGCTGGATATGCAAACATGACTTTTAAGGATGACGGAACCATTGGTTGATACGGCTGAATATAATTTTGTCCGCTATCTCCCTGCCACTCATCCATATATGGCCTCATACTGATTGTTGCTATCTGAGATGAGGAAGTCATTGCATCAAAAATAGTCTTATTTCTGTAAAATACCGGGTCTATTCCATGTTGCTTAAGGAATGCGATTAGCTTTTTATTTTTATCACCAGCTTTCTGTACTTTTGCGCCAGCATCCTCTATAGCCCTAGCTTGGTCTAAAATATCTGATATAGCCCTAATTCTATCTTCATATGAATAGCTTCCATCTTCGGTCTGAACATAATTGTTTCTGTCCATATAACTTAAAACACCATCAGTATTTGATATTGGCTCCACAATTTTATCGATAGCCATATTAGATATATACTCTCTAGCCGTATCCAATACATCTTTTGAAAATATAACACTATCTATGTTCTGCAAGTCTTTGTTTATTGCAAACTGATATGCTGACTTAATCTTTCTTAGTACTTGGTTTTCATTCAATATTGCGCCAGACTCGTCAGTCTCATACTGTATCTCTCCAACCAAATTACCATCGGAATCCAAGAGCTGATCTGCACCGCGCTCAAGGTCTCTGATGACTTCAGATGGAAAGCCAGATATTTGTTCTTCATCTATATTAAATGCGGAGTTAGAGTCAATGGATATTGGAAGCGCATACCCTATATAGTTTGAAGATGCTGGATTATGATAGTTATTTGAATAATCTTCTAAAGTCCTTGATAGCTGTATTGCATAAGCCACCATGTATAGCTTTCCTACAAACTCCTTCCTTACCAATTCCTTACCATAGCTAGCCTTCTGCGAAGACGGGTTAAATCTTTTAAGAGGAAACAGTATATTTACTATATTAGAAAACGCATCTGAATCTCTTCTTATTGTTATATCGTCAGGTACATTTGGCAATACGGATTTTATAGAGCTTGCTATATTTTCATATATCATATCTGATACATATTCATATGTATAATTAGGTATGGTTAAATGAATTCTATTTAAATCGACACCCTCCATATAGTTATCAAAAAGGTTTATCTTAAGATCTTGGTATACACGATTAGATACACTTTCTAACTCCTCTGGAGCAACCATTAAGTCAATAATCTCTGGTATGCTGGATTTAATAACCCTATAATCTTCTTCTGTGCAGCATATATTTTCTGGATAGGCAAATGCCATATTAAAAGAAGAGTCAACAGCCCTATCTCTCCATTGGGCTATGACTCCTAATATTGATTGCACCGCAATGGAAAGCTGCCTTATCTGAATCCTAACCGTATCCGCATTAGAAGCTAATCTGCTCGGATGAGGTATCGGATCAACCAGATAATAATCATCGAGCATCTGTTCATCAATAACTCTTGCGTCGTCTGTTATGTTAGCCTCCTCTCCTCCCTTTGCCTCCTCAACCGATTTTACCATTTCGGCCTCTAACGCCGCAGCTTCTCCGGAGTCATCTTCGCCCTTTGTAGTAGATCTTGACTGAACATACTCCTTGTCCGATAGATCATAATTCATTCTAGATTCAAAAATTGGGTCTACAAAAGAATAAGGCAGTCTTGCTGCAGCCCTAGTATTCCATGCGGAGGCCAAAAAGCCCCTATTGCCTGCATGCTTATCACTAATCTTATAGCGTTTTCCATCTGGACCAACAAAAGACAGGGCCGTTGGCTCTCTTTTTGATGACGGCAGCATTGACCATTCTTCATAGCCTAAGCTTCTGTCAAAACTTGACACCTCTTCTATTATCCCCAGCTTTAAATAAGTGTCAAAAGATCCGTTAGCCATTTGTGCGTTATGCTCAGAATTATATTCGCCAACTTTTGTTATACCTCTAACCTTCCTGGCCGTATGATTTCTAGCAAAGTTTATGCTGCTAGATATCGAAAACTTATGACCATTTGGACATGTTAAGACTAAATCACCAAGTATATCGTATATCTCAGAGTCAATTGCCTTGGCCATCGCAGTAGACAAAAGCTCCGCTATTTTGCTCATTCTTTTTGATTTATTTATATCATATGATGATGTCAAATTTATAATCTTAAGACTGTTTTTCCTACTCTTGCTCCTCTGTATAAGTGCGCTGTCTTTCTTGGACAAACCAGTATTTGGTCTTCTTATTGTGCGTGCACCCTCATCATCTTGCGGACTATCCTCCTGTAACTCTGGAGCATATAGATCTGTATATTCACGGTCTTCATATCCTCCAAAGAAGTCATCTGGTAGTGTAGATGCTGGAACGGGCTTTACCGGCTCACCCTCTTCTGGAGGCAGCTCATCCATAAGTCCCCGATACTTTGCGTCATATACAAATTCGTATATATCAAATGGATCAACTCCATTTGATATTAGCCACTCAGAAAATCTCTTTAGAGTTCCAGCAGGCTTATCGCCAGACTGCTCTGCTCTATCTATATCTCTAAATAAAGCTTCGATTGTAGACTCCCCACCCCTGGAAAATGAAGACAAAGATGTAGAGGCTCCACAAATAACATACCCTATCGTATCGCTAGGAATGGTCATGTCAAGCTCACCACTAGGCGTTGTAGGCAGACCTATTGGACGCCCATCTCGTAAAGATTGATAGTTTGATATATTCTCTTCAGAGTGAAGTCCAAAGTATGGAATTGCTACATAATTATATCTATATAAAAAGTTTTTATCATCTTTAGCAACATCATCTGTAATTCTGCATGGACAAGAAAAGCAGTGCTTAGAAAACTTATATCCGCCATTCCCATATTTTCTTGCTATTCTATTTGCAACTTCCTCATTTCCTTCGCTTATTGAGTTTGTATAATAAGCTCCGTCCTGTCTTTTTCCATACTGATCTAGACGAGCAGCTTTATTGGAGTCGTCTAGATTGGAAGAAGGCTGAGACACACCATTCCAGCCAAACCTAAAGTCGTATCCGTCTTCTGAAACAGATAGCCCACAATGGTCATCTTCGGAGTCGTAGGGGCATCCAAATCTGGAGTCTCTTATTCTAACCTCCTTACCTCCATTTAAAGGCTGGCCGCCAAGGTATGCTAGAACTTCAGAACGCCTAATGAGGCCCTCCGCGTGTTCCTCTTTGCTTCCAGAATAAATCATAGTATTTATCTCTGTCCAAGTTTTATTCCCACTGTATGTTTTGGATCTCCAGCTATCAGAATCTTCATTGGGACCGCTAATAAGATCTCTTATATCAATAAGGGAGCCGTCAGCGCGATAAAAAGAATGCTCTATATACCTAAAGTCACCAAAGTTTTCTTGCTTATACTTGTCAATCTTTTCTTTATCTGAGCCTCTTCCGTAGACGCCCCAAAGTATTTGCTTACTGCACACTGGACACTTTGTATATTTATTATTTACAACGTTTTTTGAAATAACTGTGCCAGCATCTGTATCTATAATGTCACGAGCATTAATCTTTAACATCGTTTGATTGAGCGGAATTGTACCTATATATTTAACTATATTTTCCTTATTGCTTCCATCATTAATTGCAGCAACAACTTTATTTGTTATCTGATTAATAACCTCTTGTGTAAATCTGGCGCTAAGATCATCATCATATTTGCCTTCATCGTTCTTTATTCTTCTAAACATAATCTTTGCCCTGGAGCAAAGCGTTGCGTTCTCAACAAAGCTTCTTAGAGTTGATCTCCCGCTAGTTCTGAGGTATCTTATGATGCTATACATACTGGAGAGCTTGTTTTTGTTTACATACCCTATGCTCATCTTAGATATTCTAGACTTATTTATCTGATCCCAAACCCACAAAGATGCATAAAGATTGTTTAAACTGTTTATTGCCAAACCAATATTGGAGCTATTCGCAATAGACCCACCCATTCCAATTGAAGTATCTACAAGTCTGGTTTTTACTAAGAGTATCTCAGAAGAAACTCTTTCGGAAAACTTTTCAAAGTTATCTCTAATTACTTCTTCTATTTTTTCTATTGGCATGCCATCTTCTATGCCATTTAATATATCCGAATCTATATTTGAAAAAAAGCTATCAGAAAATGAAGATAGACTTCCTGACAAGCTTTGCCATCCAGATGTAAAGTCCATTTGATCTAAATCAGAATATGCCTCAAGTATTGCGGATGGAGCAACCTCATCAGTAAGCTTATACTTTCTTGCCCGCCCCCTGGCCTTTTCTCTGGCCCGCCTTCTCTTTTCGTCCGATTGTGGGCCAAATATTAGTTGCCCTTCTGATGCGGCATCCGAATCCACGTCTTCTTGCTCGGAGCTAGAGGCTTTCTGCTCTGCCATCTGCTTGTATTCTTCTAATAGCGATATAGCATTATTTGCATTCTCTATAGATATTTTGAGTGCGTTTAGACCGATCTTATTATATAATAAAGTTATTCTTTTCTTCTCTTGTCTAATAGAGTCAATCTTTTTACCTATCTCTTCTCCGCCTGAATCTTTTAGGCTGTCAACAGGAAACTCTTTATTTGCACTGCCATATGCTTCAGAAATGATTGAAAATGCGTTTGATAAAAGTGATATAGCGCTATCTGCCTCTTCTGATATCAGCCTATCTATCCCCGTCTCTATATCTCCCTCTCCAAACGACTGCTCTACTATAAGGTATATGTACTCATCATGATCATCAAAAATACTCTCGTAGTCCTCTTCAACGTCTCCAGTCCCCATTGATCCAGACTGTGAATCCCAGTCCTCCTCATCTTCTGCTTCATATGAGCGCTCTCCAAGAAGGCCGCCCTCCTCATCATATGTCTCCCCAGTTTCACTGTCATAATAGCCGCCCTCATAGTCGCCACTATCAGCCATGCCCGAAGGAGCTAGTCTGCTATGTATATCCAAAATAGCCCTAGATGTACTAGAGAGCGTTTCATCTCCAAAACCCTCAATCTCTCCGTCTTCATACATAGATAGGAGATCGGAGATCAGTCTTGATGCTATTGGAGATTCAATTTCTTCTCCGCTAGATTCATCAATTTGACTTTTGGATATTTTAAAATACTTATTTAACAGGTTTAATCTTTTATTTTTATTCATTTATAAAGCCTAAGAAGCACTGGTCTGCGTTCAATTTTATACATTAATTATTTGATTATTAATAGTATACTTTTTCATATAATTTTTATATCCAGAAACATTGTTTATATAATCAGATATATGCTTGCTATTTTTAGAAAAGAAATGCTCTTCTGATCTTGTGCTTGGGACCAAAACAGAGCTTTTATCTGAATTTATATCAGCAAAGTTTTCTGATGAAGAAAATGCGCTGCCAAATTGGTCTAAGCTGTTGCAACTTATATTATCCATATTATTTGCAGACATACCAAGAAGCTTCGATACGAATATCTTTATATCTTTTTGCTCAAAAGATGTCTCAAGAACCCTCCACATTGGTAGAAGAAATATGCATTTATAGTAAACTATATCATTAGTCAATGGGTCTACTGCTTTTACATTTGACATCCTATCACAAATAATTTTGTTTATACACACATTAAAATTTGTCCATATGTCTAAGTGCAACGGTGTTATTTTTTCATTTCCAACTCTTTTGATTGGAAACAGAATTCCGTATGTTTTTGTAGATACGCCCTTGCTCTTATCTTTTGCAAAAGAATATTTTATAGGTTCTTTGCTTCCATATAAAATATTTTGAACTCTAAAGCAATCAGCATTAGAAGTTAAATTTATAGGTCTTGGTATGTCATTGCTATAATCCAAACAGTCTTTTAGAAAATTTATCTTTGAAAAACTTTTATTATCACCCATTGTATTTTCAATGTGATTATACATATTATTTATTGCATAATTATAATTTTTATATATATTTTTATTTAAATTAAAAAATACATTGTTAATCTTGTTATTTATTAAAATTAACTTTTCTGAAGAGAAATCACTAGATGATAGGGCAGACGTATATTCTAGTGATAGTTTTTCGTATTTATCTTCAATATACTTACCTGCAGACAATGTTGATATCTGCTTTCTTGCTCTAAATTTCGAAACAATAGAGGGCTCAAAATTTTGATATTCAGTTATATTTTTATCTTTAAACTTATAAATCTCTTCATCTTTATTGGTTTTATTTTTATTAGAAATATAATTAAAAAATATATCTCTTGAATAGTTATCTTGTATAAGATTTATTTCTTGTGGTCTTATATGTATTAAATTATTTGAGCTTTCTTTTAAAAAATCAAGCTTACTTTCTATCTGTAAAGATAGGCTGTTTAAGTCTATCGCCCTATCTTTTTTTATATAAAAATCTTTTAAATACACATCATAAAAAACAGATCTTGATTCTCTAAATATTCTAAATGCAGTAGCTGCCTCAGATACAGATAAAAAACCAAGCTCATCGAAGGGGATGGAGCAGAGTTCTTGCTCAATATCCAAAACCCTTTTCTGAGATGGCTTTAGCTCTGGTATTCTATTTAATGATAATATTTTATATTTTGATATTTCAATTTCATCATTTATATATTTTTTTACTGCACTTGATGCCATTTTATTTTATTTTTTCTTATCGAACATATCTCTAATTACTTTATTTTTGGATAAGTTTTTCAACCTCATGCTTGCTGCCCATCCAGACAGGCCAACCTCACTAGCCGCATCTTTTATAGAGTAATCCTCAAGGCATATTAGCTCAACTATTCTTGCCGTCTTTTCGTCTATAGACTCTGACAACTTATTTAGTGATTCGATAAAATCAACCTGTCTGTACAAAGATGCTCCAGAGCCATACATTGACTCTTCGTCAGATATCATATCCTCAAAATTTATTTCATCGCTCTTTTCATTATTAGAAGTTCTAATTTGTGTAAACAGAATCTCCTCTCTTATCTTTCTTGTTTTTTTGGACAAAACAGATTGACAATCAGGGCAGGATACCTTTATCTCACAAGATCCATCTTTTAGCAAAACAGACTCTTCAATAGGTGAGCTTGTAGAGCCACACTTACACGCATACATGTTTAAATCGTCTAGACCAAACGCATCTTTGGACATCTTGTTTTTAGATCTAATTTTTGATATAAGTTTATTTCTAAGGTGAATATGAAGAAATGTACTCAACTTCACCTTCTTTTTTGGATTATATGATCTTATGCCATTTATTGCAATTGCGGCAAGCTCCTGCTTTATATCGTCAAAGAAATACCCTGGAATATATGTCTTGGATGCCATCTTACACAAAAGGGGATCTATTTTATCTAGAACAAGGTCAAGGCCTTCGCCTGTCCTGGTATCAACATAAAAATTTTCATCATAAACATCTACATTTCCTGCGAATTCTTTATTCATATACTAACTCCTATATCCATGAGTCTGGTTGACATATACTTTTGTAATCACACCAATTACACAAAGTAGATGGTTTTTTAATCCATTTATCTTCATTTTCAATATACCCACCAACTCTAATTATTTTATCTCTAGCTCTCGATATATCATCATCTGAAAAGTTCCAATCAACAGTTTTAAAGTTGTGCTTTAAAAGAGAGTATGACCCAGATATAACCTCTGCATCTTCATACATATCCTTTACTACTATCGCATAAACACAAAGCTGAAATGGCGTCAAATACTTAGGGTTCTTTGATGTCTTGTAATCAACAACACGATAATGTCCATCAGCTACTTTGTCAATTCTGTCTATAAATCCCCTTATAATATACCCATCAAGATCTTTATTGAAAGAAGTCTCAACTCCAACAACGTTTGGGTGTCCGTTTTCTATCATCATTGATAAATATTCTTTCATAATTTCTTTTAAGTATCTAACCCCATGCTTCTCACCATCAGGAGTCCATACCGGCTGCCTAAGTATATCTATATTAAATTCCTTTATTGCCGACTCAAAAGATCTCTTCATTATGCTTCCATAGCCATCACCTATACCATGTTCTAATATATGGTTATGAAAGTTTTCTAGCACAAGGTGTGCGCAAGACCCAAACTCTAGAAATCCCCATGTTACATTTTCTATCTCCGGCTTTTCTATATATCTATAATGATAATTTTTTGGACACTTTTCGTAAGTTCCAATAGAAGATACTGATAACTTTCTCATACTTTACCTCAATATATTTTTGTCATAACCCTGTCATTTATCCACCTAAAAACAAATGGAGTAGGGCCGGGCTTAGTGGTAATTTCAAAATTATCCCCACTAACCTTTTGCTTTGAAATGATCCATCTAGAATCTCTGCTCTCATAATAATAAAATGTTACATATCCAGTAGATTTATCGTATACTTGCCTAACAAGGTTTCCCGATATTGTTGGATTTTGTTTAAGATGATCATTGTACCAATCATCCTTATCTTTGTCTAGAGGCTGCATAGAATTATAAGGCCTATTTATTATTTTAACTACTTGCGAATCGACATTAGCCTGAGTGGTGCCATCTATAACAATGACCTTTGCCCTTGGATCAAACTCATAATTATTATTAACATATGAAATGTCACTATAATCTGAACTAGCTTTAGTAGTTGCTTTATTTATAAAAGACACTGAGGTTCCAGAAATAGCCTCTCCTATTGAATTTGTCTCTGATGCCTTTATATCTAAGCTGTCAAATGATACAGATGTTACCTGGGCTTTATCACCAGAAGAATCATATGATAAGTTGTCAACAATGCTATCTCCATGAGAAAAAACTCTGACGCCTTCTTCGCTCAAAAGTCTGGTTCTGTCTAGATCTAACTGCCCAGTAGTATACTCTTTAGTCAATACAGAGGACTCTATATCTCCAGAGACAGCATATGCTTTAATAGTCAAAGTATCGTTTTTTTTCAAGACCCACTGATCAGACCAATGGGTTGAAAGATAAATATTTCCTACCGCCATATTCGAACTACTAGTTGGAGTAGTTCCATCTACGGTATAAAAAACTGTTGCAGGTGAACTTGTGTCAAACCCAATATACTCAGGAATCCCAGACACAAGATCGGTGGGGCTTTCGATTAATGTAATTGCTAGTGTACTCATATTTCACTCCAAAAATATATCATTTTTATAAATATATAATTATTACCTTGTTGTAAACTCAACAGTACTTTCCCCATTAATCTTTGTGACATTCAATATACTATCAAATTTTTCTTTTAGAGAGTCATCATGTGTTATTATTAATATCTTGTACTTCTTTTCTAAAGACTTTATTACATTTAAAAATAGTGTATTTGTTCCATGCTTGTCCAATGGTGAATTTATTTCATCAAGCAATAACATCTCAAGGCTTGAGCCACCATGCATACTTGATATCTCGCTTAGAGCTATCCTCAAGGCAAGTGATATTCTAAACTGCTCCCCTCCACTGAGTGATTTAAAGTTCTGAACAACGCCATCTCTTCTGACTCTTAAATCCAATGTTTCTATTATAGATATTCCATCAGAGCCGACCCTCTGTGTGTCTAGCATTATGGTTGACGGCTCGTTACAAATAGATGATAAAATATTATTAGCTCCTTTTTCTAAATCCTCTATGACTGCATCCAAAAGAATTGTCTGTATTCCATTTTTTCCAAAAAACTTTGAAAGCCTTTCGAATAGCTGAATTCTTTTTTTCTTTGCCAACAAATCCTTTCTACTCCTTCTCTTGCTTTCAACGCGCTCTTCTGTTATGGTTATTTTCTGCTTTAGCGCTCCAATATCTTGATTTTCAATATTTATAGAATCAAGCAAATCTGAGTATTCTTTCTTTATAGAGGTAGACTTTTTTCTAAGATTTTTAAAATCATCATTTTTTAACATATCTAAAGATTCTTTTAATGTAGCCAGCTCACTTCTTATATTATTTAATGAAGCAGTTAAAGATTCTTTTTCACTATCCAAAGATTTCTTTCTAGAGCTAAGAATCTCTACCTCTTTCTTGGCAGGTGATAGCTCTCCATTTAGCCGATCAAGCCTTCTGATATTAAGTATGTTATTTTTACAATCCTGTTTGTCGTCCTCTAGAGTAGACAACTCTTCTTTTGAGTTTTCTATAGTTACCTTGTACTCTTCTATCTTGGTATTATTTTTCGTAAGAATTTTATTATAAAGCTCTTCTGATATATCTTGACCGCAAACATTACAGCTATCACTATTTAAATGATTTGTTTTTATTTTATTAATCATTTCTTCTGAAAAAGAAACTTCTGTCTTTAACTTGAGTATATTTTTATTTATGTCATCAAGATAGTTCTGTGTCTTTTCGGATATAGAAATTGAGCCTATTTCTTTGTTTTTTAATATAATTACATTCTTTGCTCTCTCTAGATCGTCATCTATTGACTCAGATTGCTTCAACACTAAAGATAGCTTTTCATTACTATTCCGACCCTTTTCCTTTAATCTTTCGATGTTATCAACTATAGAATCATAAGAATCTGTATCCAAAGTCTTTTTTATTTCAAGGTATTCTACATTGACCTTCTCTATAGTTTTTCTAAGACTATTTGCCCTATTGCTCTTATCATCTAGGGATTTAGTTAAAATTCTAAGATCCTCACTTAGGCTTAAAAGATTTAGCTCATCATCCTCAAGACCCTCTGATTTAGCCTCCAGTATTTTACACTCTCCAGATATGCCCCTTATCTCTTTTTTCGCACCCTTTTCGTAATCATCCCATTTTGAGATGTCTATTATAGACTTCAGTATTTCTTTTCTTTTTGATGGCTCAGACTCTGCAAATTCAGAAATATCATTTTGCCTGAAGTAAATTGAGTTAACAAAAGTTTTATAATCAAGATTTATTGTTTCTTGAATCTTCTTAGAGGTATCTCCAGATGTAGAGCCAGAAAAATTTTGCCACTCATCTTTTTCATTAAGTTTATAAAACTCAACTAGCGATGTTGAATTTATCTTATTACGAGATCTTTTTACCCTATATGTTGATCCAGACTTACAAAAGTCAAACGTTACAGAGCAGTGATTTTCTCCCCATAGAACTATGTCATCCATCATTGATGCTCTTGATTTATTAAAAAGACACCATAATATTCCTTCGAATATTGCGCTTTTTCCAGAGCCATTAGATTTTGTATAATCACCCTCTGTGTTACCCAGAAGAAGGACCGATTCAAACTTTGAAAAGTCAACGTAACAATTTCTATGTGAAAAAAAGTTTTCGAGTTTTAATTTTACTGGAAGCATTAACCATCCTTATTATTCATAATTATCTTAGCCTCAGATAAAATATTCTCTTTTATATTTTTACCCAAGCCCTGAGCTTCAACGAAAGCACTAAACATTGAAAAGTCATCTTTTTTAGATAATATTGAGGTATCTCTTATTATTCTAGACGCTATTGTCTCTACAATAACTCTTGATACTACAAATGCACCAAGAGAATATGCTGTTTTTTCTATTGAACTTTTGTTTATGGAAGAAAGCAGTTGCTCATTTAAAGTAAGCTTTATTTTAATTATTTTATCCTGTATATCTAATTCACCTAAAACTTTATCTATATTTTCGTTTACGTTTGAAACATCAGAATCTCTCAGATCTATCTCTATAGAGAGGAGCTCTCTTGTAGGAACCTTTTTGTACTCTGTTATATCTGATTTAGAACAATAATCTATAAAAAACTTATCCAAGTTTTCATCGCCAAAGTTTACTTTTTCCATTGAACCTATGTAAATAGCTTTTGTTGCTTTTGATTGAAGCTCTCTGAACGTATGCAGGTGCCCCATTATTGCAATGTTGCAGTCCGAAAAGGCATTTACACTTGCCAATATTTCCGTTCCGCCATAATCATTGTAACTTCCTTCATAGAAAAAATTGTGACCAACCGACATAATAGGATGCTTATTTGATATAGAGTCAACTATTGATTTTATATGAGCATTATATTTTTGAGACTGCTCTTTTATGTTTTCTCCATCATACATTCTTCTGTCTCTGTAAGGCACAAGGACTACGTTTATTCCTTCTCCAAGATCATTTGATATTAGAATGTTTTGTGGCTCAAGAACAAGCCTTACGTTTGGATAATTTTTTGCAGGCAATGAAGATATCGCACTTGTAAAAGAATCGCCAGACCTTCTATAATCATGATTTCCCATTATAATTGCACTTGTAATATTTGCATCTGAAAGCTTCTTCAGCGCATTATCTACAATCTCCATATGCTCTGGAGTTGGAGACCGTGATTCAAATATATCTCCAGTTTGAACAAAAGCATCAACTTTATTTAAAATACAATAATCAACAATGTAATTCAAACTCTTTTCATAATCATCGATCCTGGTATTTCCACCTGACCCATTTGATTTTCCAAGTCCAAATGTTGCACCTATATGACTGTCTCCACAAACAACAACTCTCATGCTGCGCCCTCTCTTTTTAAAATTGCACTCTTTACATTGTTCAATATCTTCTTTGCCGAAACAATGTCTTCGCAACCTATGTTTTCATAATACAGGTCAACCTGCTTGCAAAGTTTATCTGCCCAATCTATATCATTCTTATTTAATAAAATATAGCTTCTAATGACTTTTGATATCTCAACAAATATATAAAAGTTATTTTTAACAGAGCCAAACTTTCTTGGCTTTATTAGGCTTACATCGATTCTACTTCCAAGCTCTTTTACTGCATCAGTAAAAGAAACATCATTACACATCATATAAAAGTCAATTACGTTAGATGATGCGCTACACCCAAAGCAATAAAAATTATTGTTTACAGAATCAATATACAAAGAGCTAGTCCTCTCCAGCCCATGCTTATGATCTTTGGAGGGACACCTACACCTATGGGTAAAATTTCCGCTTAAAACACTTTCAAGGCCTATTGAATTCTCTAATGCAATATCCTTTATGCTTATGTTATCTAAGATATCTTGTTTGGAAGCTTTCTTCATCTTTATGCCCAGAACTTTTTCCAGAATGGCCTGCTGTAGCTATTATTATACCCACATCTTTCTATTTCCAGCGGAATACTATCTATATATGGAGATCTGAACATTATTGGAGAGGCAGTTGTATGGTCAATATAAATGCCAGTTCCTATGTCTAGTATTTTTTCTGCTCCAGATCTGTCCAATATAACCCTGCTGTCAATAGCAGAAGTGGTTTTTAACGCAATCCTGCCTGAAAAATTTGCCTTTATAAGACCAGATATAACCTTTGACGATGGTCTCTGTGTGGCCAGAACTATAGAGACTCCAGCAGCACGACCCTTCTGCGCTACAAAACAAAGCGGTCTTTCTATTTTTTTATCCTGCAAATAAATATCAGCCCATTCGTCAATTACTAAAACAATTGGCTTCATGTGTTTTTTTGGATTTGCTTTGTTAAACTCATGAATATTTCTGCATCCAGACTTTTTTAGGGCTAGGAATCTAGACTCCATCTTCTCTCGTATTTTTTCAATTCTTTCAACTATGCCTTCGATTGAGTTTTCAACAGAGTGTATTGACTTCATTCCTTCATACATTCCAAACTCAACCATCTTTGGGTCGGCTAAATATATTTCGGAATCCTTCAACATTAGACTTAAAATTATAGAATGAAGGAGCATGCTCTTTCCAGAGCCAGGAATTCCTGCTATCAATAAGTTTGGAAGGGCGTTCAGGTCCTTTTTAAGATATTCACCAGATATGGTTGTACCAAGCGATATTGGCATATAAGATTCATAATCTAAATTTTTATATGCATCTGAAAAAATTGGGCTACTGATTTCTTTCGTTTGTACCTCTATCCTATAAACGCCATTCTGCATTATTGCAGAACCTTTTGGTGTACAGTGAGCAGATATCGAAAGACCTATATCAATAAGCAGCTTTTCCAGCTTAGAATACTTTACACCTCTAGATAATCTTATGTCATAAATATCAAAATATTCTTTTTCTTCTAGCGAAATTGCATCACAAGAAACACCAAATGATTTTAGTACATGAAACATTCTTTCTTCTTTTCTAGTTTCAAATATATCGACTACTTTTTCAACAAGCATATCACTCCTTTAAGCCAACCAGCACATCTTCTAGTGCTTTTTTATATGATTTTAAAGATACATAATAGACATCTGAATCTGGATTTGTGCCTATCTTTTTACAAAAATCCTCAACACCTCTTATCTTTTTTGATATTTCAGATATTTGATTTATTAGTTTATTTTTTATATCGCTTTTCATTAACTATTTCTTTTTTTTAGTTTTTCTATTTCAACTTTAAGCTCCCTATTTTCAACCTCTAGTTTTACAATCTCATCCTTAAGCCTTAGTGATGATCTCAAACTTAAAATTATTAGACCAAAAATGCCCTCTCCAGGGTTTGCATCATCAAGCTCATCTGCCGAAACAAGAAGTCTGTTCAAGACTGCAACGACATTATTATGATAAGCACTCGTCTGATTATCTGGATGAGTCTTATCTTTTAACAAAGACTTAAAGTCTCCAAATGCATCTGTTATTTTATCTTTTGCCGTTCTTTTTTTCGAAGCTAAGTATTTTGATCCGCCCGGCAAAGAAACTTTATCTGACATTATTGTAGTCCTCCTTTGTCATCAATGTTATATAGACACCACAAGCTCTATGGTTTTTAAAATAAAACTGAAGCTTGTGTAAAAAATCCTCTTCAAAGCACTCGTAATCTCTGTATAGCATTGTAATTATGTTTATACATGCATTGTAATTATACTCTGGTCTGTCAAACAGCCTACATGTTTCGTCTAAAAAATCAAGAAGGTTTTCATTATTTATAAATAATGGTCTTGATAGGTCTAATATTACATTGTGTGTTTTTGAGCAATATACAAATCCATCTGGATCTATATTGCCGTTACATCCAAGTATTAAATATACGTCCAAAGTAGCCACCCAAAATTATACGACAGAGTCAAAAGGCTAATTGTAAAATTACAATTTAATATTGATTATTGTTTTTGCTATCTATGTATTGATTAAACTGTTGCTGATTAGATAAACCATCAGAGTTTTGAGAATCTAGTTGATTCTGAAGATTTAATGCTGCCTGATCTATTGCAGCGGCACTAGACTGATTTACCTCTTCAACCTTTAAGGTGCTATTATCAGTCAAAACAGCTCTTTCAATAAGTGCGGTCTCCAGCTGTTCCTGACTTATACCTATGAGACTCGATCCCTCTACACTCTCAAGAACTGAGGTTGTGGTCGACTCCTTATATTCAATTTGTGCAGTTTTAGTTACGCCCTTAATTGCGTCTGTAATAACAACAACTCTGTTTAGCTCATCGGTAGTTAGCTGCTCAAATCCCTTGCCTTTTACATCTTCTAAAACAGCCGTAGCTTCAAAGTCTCTCAATTCAAGAACAGTGCTGTCTTCTATCTCAGCAATTGCATTCTGAAGAACTATTGTTGGGGTTTTGTCGGCAGCATCTTCGGATATTTGATTACTTACACGCACCAACTCTGTACTCTCAACATAAGATTCAGCGCCCGATAGCTGCGTTAACTCAACCCTTGCCACAACTCTGCAAGGAACATTTGTACCAATAATAAGTCTAAGATAATCTTTGTGCGGCGGAAGTATTGAAAATGCGCCAAAAGGAACTGTTGTTGAGCCGGCATCTACCTTGAGATAAAACCCTGGATCGTCATCATCACGCATATAATTATCCATATAATGTCCAGATACCTTGCTCACTGTAATAGGAAGATTAGCGCCATCTAATGGTGCTCCATCAGAATAGGAATTTTTATCAAACCCATTGTCGTCATTAGAGAATACAATTGCAGATGAAAGCTCTGCTAGTGAATCAGAGTCTCCTCCGTGTAGTCCAGGATATGCTATTCCGCCGCAAGCTTTCATTACTGCAGTTCTGAATGAACCTTTTTTCGCTCCAAGCATAGAATATATTTTAGCGTTTGCATATGATGTACTATGCGTTGTCACTACGGCAGTAACACTAAAGCCCCAAACAGAATATGGTTCAATCTCCAGAACCTGACTAAACTCCGGATCACTCAAGTAAAGTTCAAACTCACTGGAAGAGAGGTTGGGCGCTGGATTTCCTCCATTCTCTGTTGGGTTTTGTATGATTGGTATATATAGCTTTTCAATTCGATATGTTTGAAGAATGTCTAGCTTTTCAAATGTATCTGCAAGCCCACGCTCTGTGGATTGTCGCGCTTCGGCATTCTGGAATTCGATTCTACTCATCTCTGCTATTCTCTCAGTAGTAGGATATGGTTTTCCTAAATCATATTCCATATCAATACACCTATAGTAGAAGGTATATGAGCCATCTGAGTTTTGAAGATACCAATATCCATCTCCACCCTCTGATGCCTCATCGAACATCTCCTCTGTGATTGTAATAAGTTCGCCGGTGCTACTTACCCTGATCTCACTTCCAACGCCCATTGGATGAAGTATTATATCATCCTGAAGATATATCATTCTATGTGCCTGCATCAGAGGCTCCACCCCTTCCGGCCTAGTGCCATCTACTCTAACGCTCCAGTCTGTGTCTTCGGCCCCTTCTACTCTAACGCTGGTGTCCGCAGGGTGAAATGCTCCGTCCCAAGCATTTGTAATTTCTTTAATGGGATCTCTTTTTAGATATGTGATAGGCGAACCAAATGGATCTAGTACGCCTTCACCGCTGGCCGGGTCTGGATCGGGTATCGTCCTAAAGAGAGGCCCAAAGTCTAAGCCGCCATAACTTCTGACTCCGCCTGTACCGGGAAATTTTTCTTCTGAATATTGCAAAAGTCTGTCATGCCAGGGCCAAGCAAAGCTCGTAAAACCCACAGCTGGAATGCCGTAAGCTTCCTGAAGGTGTGTATCTGACATTTGCAGCCAATTATTTTTTGCATACTGTCTAGGATAGGAGTATGGCTGCGGGGTACCGGACGCCAATGTAGGGGTGCTATAGTCCTCTCCATGAGGAATAAAGTCACCGTTAGAATTCTTTAAAAAGTCACTGTCGCCCTCTCCACCCGTAGAGTGATACCATGACATATAAGATTTGCCACCATGCGAAGCACGACGCTGTTCTGCGCCACTTGCCTTTTCTTCGCGGCTTAAAACTCTAGTAAATATTAGATATTTTGGACCTGAAGATGAGGATGTAAACGTTGGTACCTCAAGAGTCACAAAGCTCTCTCTATCTGCCGCACCTGTCGCAAGACTTGTTCGCTGTATGGTTACCTGTTCACTATATTGATTATTAAGATCAGCTTGAGTAACTTCTCTTCTCAAAGTAAGAACAGATGTTTGTGCTGATCCAATGTGCATAAATGCATTTGAACTCCAAATGCTATCATACTCTGGAGACGCCTGCTCTTCTGATATATTTATAGCGAACTTTGACTGACCAGAGGTTGCTGCATCAGCCCTGTTTTTTCCTGTTGCAAGACTCAGCTCCTTATCTCCAGACTCATCTTTTGAGTTTTCTACTCTAACCCTCTGTAGTAAAGCGTCTGATTCAGAATCCCTTGTTCTTAAGAAGGTCTGAGCTCTTCCTTCGCCATACCCCATAGTCTTTCTTATTTGTTCAAATTCAGTTCCCGTATAACCTTTGCTGCCCTTTGCCCTCTTTCCTGGAAGAGAATAGAAGCCTCCTGACGCATGAGAGTGTTGTCCATATAAATTAGACTTTGCTGCGTATCCCGTTGTTTTTGTAAACCTAGTCACCACAGATGTGTGCGGAGTTTTTCTAGCTATATTATCTTTTCCAAATAACATACCAACTTCAGATTCGGATATAGAGTTTCCGACTCCACCAACAATAGTTGAGGCATTTGCGTCAGCCATAATCCAGTTATCTCTACCTCCAACTATTGCAACATAATCGCTTTCTCCAACTGATATGCCATCCTCCCATTGCTGCTGTCTATCATCGGTAGCATAAATATACGGCTCTATTGAGTTGGTCCTTCCTCCAAGTATCGATGAGCCTTCAGATAAAGCTATAAGATTGTATTTTCCTCCAGCAACAAAAGATAAATTTGAGTTTACAATGGTATTTCCATCACCAGAACCAATAAAGGAGTTATATGAAGTTCCAAGAAAGTCTGTTGCAGAACTTCTCTTAGTGGACCTGCGTGCTGCTCTGGCATAGCCATCATCATCTTCACATGACCACCTATCTGCTTCGACCCCCATATCTTTGGGATCTCCAATTATCAGTTTATCTCTATTCTCAAACAAGTCATAAAGATCGTTAGACTCGCTAGCATCCTCATTTGTTAAAATATGATTATTTTCACCAGAGCCAATAAATGAGCCGTGCGAATCTCCACCTATAATATTGCTATCCCCAGATACAATTGCAGCTCCATCAGAAAAGTTTATTGTGTTTTCAAATCCAGCGCCTATAAAAGAAAATCTAACCTTCTCATCACATGAGCCTCTGATCCAGTTTTTTTCACCAGATGCAATCGCAGAGCTTCTTGAGAAGTCCATCCAGCTTATCGCTCCAGATAAAATTCCTGATGAGTATCCATTATAAATGTCATTATATTCTCCACCAGTTATAGTGTTTGAATATGAAAAATATGCAGATAAAGATTCGCTACTCGGTTCTCCTGTGCCATCCGATCCCTGCTGGGATTCCCCATCCGATCCCTGCTGGGATTCCCCATCTCCATACGATTCGCCTGCACCTTCCCAAATTCTATTGAAGACGCCAAAGTTAAAAGAGCCTATTGTTTCAGTGTACCCAAAAGCACCACCAGTAAATGTGGCATCGCCTATTGCAACTCCGTTAAAGCCAAAGACCGTAGAGTAGTAACCTCGGTTCGCACTATTCCATTGCGGAGAAGTTATGCCTCCAGCTCTAAATGCCCCAACATGTTTATCGAACAAAAACTTATGGTTTTGCAGTGCTGTGCCAAAATTTGTTTCTGTTGAGTTAGAGCCAAAAACAAAGTCCTTTCTTTCATCCACAGCTCCGGAAGGTAGTGCATCCGCATTTCTTCTGTGCTTTGCTCTAATGAGTTTAGATATTGTTGACACTGTCTCTCCAGCGCTATGCTCTGATGCGCTTGAAGTGCTGGAGCCGAGACCTCTTGTGCATCCCGTTAAAACATCGTCACCGGTTTTTCCAGAGTAAAGTATATACTCACTACCTATCTTTACGTAACCACCCGATGGAGGGAACTTTACACCATCGGTTAGAGTTATTTCCTCTTGAGAGTCTGTTATATCTTCAAATAGAGTAGTGCTAAAGTCAGGATATTCTTCAAAGGCTCCATCGCCCATGCCTTCCATATCCTCTCTAAGAAGAGATAAATCTAAATAGTACTCCCCAGTTGTAGAATCAATTTCAGGAATGGCCTTTCCTATGTATTCAGATTCTGGCCATGTCTTTACGTTGCTTTTGAATACGGCTGGTCCGTCAACGTCTCCCTGTGCCGACAAGTTAACATGCGGAAGCTTACCCCTTATGTTAGCACTTCTTGTTAGCATTATTTTTTCTGCATGACCATCAAGGTTTAGATTTCCGTCATGAACGATTCCTATAACCTTTGGATCTGTAGATGGCAAGCCCAGAGACGATGGCTGATTTCTTTCTCCACCAAACCATGAGTTGGCAACTTCTGCCGTAACTATAGTCTCTGCATTTTTATAATAAGTCTTTCCACCTATCAATGGTGTTCCATCTGTAACTTCTGTATCAACAGAAGTTGATGCAATTATAGCGCTGACTAAATCATCCGTTGTTGTTTCAAGCTCTTCTGCTAATGCAGATAGATTTACCGATATAGTCTCCTCGCCATCAAGGACAGATGTAGAGCTATACGCAGAACCATCTGATGGTAAAACTATCGTAGTTATATCTATATTACTAACAGCTTCGTGATCGTCGTTTGCCGCTACAACAGCAAAGCTGTATGTTCCTGGGCTAACGCCGGTTATTGTCTTAATAAGACTTCCACGAACGTGATAACCGCCAGCAGGAGAAGCAGAAAAAGTAGAGTTTACTGTGTAATGCCAGTGAGTCCATAGGGAATCGTCACTTGCAATTATCTCTACGGTAAGCCTAAGATCCCATTTTTCAACAGCGGAATCCCACTCTGCCACCAAAGATGATATATTTATTACAACCCCATCAGTTCCAGATGGTCCTTCGTCTTCAGAAGAGGCGTCGATCAATGCTGATTCAACATCACCCTCAAGTCCCACAAATGTAATTTTTGTACTCATTTAAACACCTAGCCGTCCGAATTTTTTAAACTATTTTTAATCAAGTTACTAACTTTAAATCGAAGACAGTTGTATGGCTCAAGCAACATGCTCTCTTGTGTTTTTGGATTTCTTACGGGTCTTTGGTTGTGTTGGTATATATAAAATTTTCCAAAGCCAACTATAGATACATCGTTGCCACTTATAATTTCTTCTTTTATAATAGAAAAAACCTCCTCTACAACCTGCAGTGATTCCTTTTGAGATAGTAGAGTTCTTTGTGATAATTTTTTCGATATTTCTTTTTTGTTCGTCATTTAATAACTAGCCTTCTAATACACGCACATGTGTGTACTCATATATATTTGTATAATTACTATATTATATCATTATCAAGTATATTATAAGACTTCTCTTTGGAAGATTTTATATCATTGGAGAGCGAATCTGGATTCTTTTTATAGTGACTTATCACGCCTTTGATGTCTTCATCATCCATATCAGATACATCTATTCCGTAGTTACGATAAATCTCAATAACCCCCTCTCTTATTTTTGTATCTAATATTTCTTCTTGTTTTTTTTTCATTTTGCTACTAGAGTGAATTTTTGGCTATCGCCCTACACACGTTGACGAATGTCTTTAGTGGCATTCTTTGCTTCATTGAATTCACACAATAAGCACACCATACCACATTTCCTTCAACATATCCTTTTTTTGGATCAACTCTATCAAGAGTCATTTTGAACGGATCATGCAACACTCTCGGGTCTCTCTTTACCATGCTTATTGGCATGCCAGAGTAATAACATAAACCATTTTGTTCAATATAAAGCTCCTTCAAGAACTTTGCAGAAATATCAAAACTAATATCTTTCTGATTAGATCTTCTTTTTGCCGAGTTTGCCGCCCTAACAAACATTGTATCGGGATTTGACAAACACCTCTGTCTCCATGTTTTAGGCATATTACCTCCTCTACTCATTCAGCACGTTCACCATAGCTCTAACTCCCTGCTTAGCTCCAGCGGCTTTTGCTACAGTTCTTATTGCAGATGCGATCCGCCCCTTCTTTCCTATTATCTTTCCAACATCTTGCTTATCTACTTTGATCTCAAAAAGGTATCCATTTTTCTCCTCAGTCATAGATACAGAGACATTATCTGTATTATCAACTATGGAAGAAACCATTGTGTTTATCAATAAGCTTATATCATTCATTTTCAAACTCCTCTTATCTTGACAACTGTGTGCTCTGACTCTGTTGACTTTGGTATTAATATATGAAGAAGTCCATTCGACATAGTCGCCGTAGTATTTACTATATTAAAATCAGAAGATATTACAATCTTGCTTCTGAAGTTTCTTCTTGCAATCCCTCTAACTATTGAGCCGTATGTTATTTTTGGCTTTGCGCTTCTCACTCCATCACTAGTATTAGGAATATCATCCTGCCTGCTTCTTGAGCTTTCTACATACAGATAGTTATCACAAGTACTTATTCTTACGTCATCTTCAGAGTATCCGGCCAATGCAAATTCCATGTGAAAACCATTATCATCGACCCACTGATCTGTCTTTGGAAACTTATCTAGAGTTATTTTTTTGGATGAAACAACCTCTCTATAAAACTCATCGTCAGACCATAATAGATCTATTACCTTTGCAGGTAGGGAAACTTTCTTCGTACTGCTCACAGCTTCTTCTTTTTTCATCATCATTCCTCTTCTATGGAAGTTTCCATAGCTAGTGCTATAGAATTTATATAATAAACAAACGTAGCAATAATCCAAGAAAACAGACTAGTTATTGCTCCAGCATATATTGGATTGTAGTTTTGAAAATCCAAAACAGATACAACAAGGCCAACCCAAAACCCCAAACACATTGGGCAACTTATCAGCTCCCCTAAAAACTCAGACTTACCCTCTATGAAATCTCTAGCAGGCTCGAACAAAGAAGACATAGTTAGTATCATTGTGATCCCGCAAGAGGATAGTATGAATAATAATAAAGAATAAAACAAAATCAAACCTCAGTTAAAATTATCTAATGATAATCATTATATTACTGTTAATATAAATAGTTTGCAAACAATACATTATTTACTTCTAATTAAAAGTCGCCGGTTTTTTTGCCAACTTTTTCTCCCTGTGCGCGTGGCGCGATCCCATAAACTTCGCAATCTCTTATGGCAGAAAAAATATATGGAGTATCCTTATCTAGAGATACAGTGTCTCCTGCTGTAACTATAACGCCGTCAGACTCACTAGGCGAGTCTTCTCGTCTAACTAATAAAATTCCAGACGACAATCTATACGTGGACAAACCACCCTTTTGTGCAGCAACTGAGACAGTCTCTCTGGCGTTAATAGAGTAGAACAACCCTATAAAATTATCATCATCTGCCCAAATCTCAAAAGATCCCCATTTATAATTTTTACTTGATATACTCATGCTAAATTATTTTTTTTAAAAATCCTTTCAATTTTCTTTTTTGATTTTTTAAGCTTCTTCAAATACATTCTTCTGGTTACGCTCCCTGCTTTATCCAATATCGTTATTCCATTTAAATGGTCTATTTCATGCTGAATTACTATAGAATAATATCCAGATAAAACTTCCTTGTTTGGTTTTCCGAACGGGTCTTTGTACATTACAGTAACCTCCCAAGGTCTTTCTACTTCTATTTCGAACCTCGGCATTGAGAGGCAGCCTTCTGTAACCTTTATTGTATTCTCAGATGACTCAACTATCTCAGGGTTAACCATTTTCACATAAGACTCTCGCCTTCCCTCTGACATATCCGCAACAAGAAATCTTCTATTTACACCAACTTGAGGAGCGGCAAGCCCAACCCCATTTAGCGAATACATCGTCTCTGCCATAGATGACATGAATGAGTCTAGTTCGTTCCCAAACATATCTTCAGTAATATCTTCGCATTTACTTCTGAGTATTTTATTTGGAACTGTAATTATATTCAACAATGACATATTTATACACTCTTCTTTAACTACATAAAATTATACTGAATAAAATAAATCTAGTTGTTATTTTTACAAACCATAGTGAGTTGCTTATTTTTATCAAAAATTATATTAGCCACATCAGCAACATCACTTGTAGTTACAGAGTTTATTTTTTCCATAATTTCATCTATACTTGGCGTTGAATTAAACTTCGACTTAAGACTAGAAAATGCAACTCCGAAACTATTTTCATTCAAAGAATACACGGAAGACCTTATTTTATTCTTGGCCCTCTCCAACTCTTCAGAGGTTATCTTTTGCTTCTTTATAAGCTCCACCTCTCTATCGACTATGCCTATCGCCTTCTCTACATTGTGCTCTCTAGATGAAAAGTCTACAAGGCATAATGATCCATCCTGAAACGACTGCATACTGCACCCTATTCCATATACAAGACCGCTTCTCTCTCTTACTTCTGTAAACAGTCTGCTATCCATGCCGCTTCCAAAAATTGACATGAGAACATGCGAAGAAGCAGCATATTCACTTCCCGTCCTTATGCCAGGATATGCCATCCAAACATATGAATGTTCTATTCCATCCTTTGATATGTCTATATATCTAGAATCTTTAAATTCTGAACTATTAAATGAGTGATTTTTTCTAAACCTACCTGTAGATTTTCCAAAATACTTATTCAGCAATCTCTTAGAATCTCTCTTGTTTAGACAGCTAGCAAGAGAAACTATTGCTCCCTTTTTGTCACAATATTTGTTATAAAATAAATCAACTTCATCCCTTGTGAACTTGTCAATAGAATCTTGCGTTCCTATTACTGGGTTAGCCAGATGATTTGTAAACCACTCTTTGCAAAACTCTCCCCACATATGTCCATCAACATCGTCTTTTCTTGATATCTCCTCCTCTTTTACCACCTCTTTTTCTTTTAAGAATTCATCTTCTGGAATCGTGGAGTTAAAAACAATATCTGAAAGTATGTCTGCTGCAATCTCTAAGTTTTCATATGGAACTGTAACGTGGTAGCATACCATTTCATTTGAAGTAAAGGCATTTGGTCGAGCGCCTATAAAAGCAAACTCTCTTTGTATCTCAAACCAATCCCTATTTGTGGTTCCCTTGAATATACAGTGCTCAAGCATATGTGATATTCCGCCGTTGAAAGAGTTTCCCTCAACTCTTGAGCCTGCATCAAAAGCTACCATTAGTGTAGATAACTTGCTAGTTATCTTATTATTTAAAATTAACATTTATCTCCCTAAAAAAAAAAGGGCAGCATACGATTTGTATGCCGCCCAAGGCTATGCTTCAAATCCTTTTTTCTTCTACAACTACTTTCTTCCCATAAGGAAAATTAACATCCTTATCCCTCTCTGATACTGCCCAAAGCATACGAGCCTTTGGCTTTGTTGGAAATGGCGCATAACCATCAGTAAATATAATTAAACCATCGTACTTCATTTCATCTGCAAGCCTAATTACTGGCTCAAAATTAGTGCCACCTCGTCCTATGATATTAATATCTTTAGACTTCTTTCTGAACGGCTCTGGCTCTCCTTGTAGATTGTAGTCAAACTGGACAACATCTACTTGGACATGATCAATCATACCGTTTATTTCTGTAAAAAACATCTTCAGTTGTTCGTCACTTACTGAGCCAGAAGTATCAACACCAATCAACAGCCTGCTTGTATAGTCGCGCTTACTTCCAGGGTTAACATATCCATAGCGCCGATTTGGACGCATACGAGTACTTCTTCGGCCCATCATAACAAGCTTGTTAATGAAGTATCTAACCTCTCTCTTCCAATTAACTACAGGCTTATTGGCAGCAATAATCTTTCCAGCTAGGTCTGCCCCCACATCACCCCAGCCCTTCTTCTCCTGCTCTTTAATGGCCTTTTCTGCAATATGTCGAATCTTTTCCTTGATAATGTCATCATCCATATCTTCCCACATAGAATGGTCATCTACGAGATTTCCCTTACCCTCTCCAAACTCACTTATATCTTCTCCATTTTCATCTGCCTCTTTCTTTAGGCTTTCATAATACCACTCAGAAGATTCCGAATCTGGAAGTCCGAAGGTCTTAGGATAGAAGCAGCCATCTGGCAGACCTTCGATGTGCTGGTTAATTGCCATATCTGCTGCAATATTATATCCACGCATATTATAAGAGAAGTGCTTTGCTCTGGATATATGATGAAGCAATACGTGTAGAGCTTCATGCTTTAGCACAGCCCTTAGCTCTGTTCTGCTAAGGCTATCTACAAACTCTGGATTGTAATACAGCGCCAGATCAACACGCCTAGTTACGCCAACTGCAAGTGTCGGAATCTTCCTAGTCTCAATCTTATTAAGACTCATAAAGACTGTTCCATATAGCGGCTGAAATGTAATCAGCTTTGCAATATCACCCTCAATTCTATCTCTAATATCACGAGAATTTACATTGCTTTTTTGTGGAATATTTTTTACGGCTTCTTCTGTTTGCCCTGCCGATGGAGCAATAGATGTGTTCAGCATAACGCCTCCTAGTTGTTTTTATGGAAAGTGAGCGCACCCAATTCGTAGGATGCGCTCAGACTTAATCAGACCTGATAAATGCGCTTTAGATGATCGCCAAAGTCTTCGTCAGCTTGCCATGTCATAACTAGCTTCTTACTCTTCTTGCCAGCAAGTAGGGCTACCCAAGTATCAGATGCAACATCATTTGGTAGCATCATAAAGAACTTCTTCAGAGAGTCCTTTTGCTTATCCTTCATTCGTGCAGCATTACGTTCATTTACTTCCTGAACAACACTTCGTGCCAATGCCGCAATTACTTCAATGTCATCACAAGCGGCTTCGATCTTAGATTCCACCTTTGAGAAGGTATCAAGAACATCCTCTGGCCTAAGCTGTGTAAACTCGTTTGCAACAAACTTTGGAAACATCACTGCAATTTCTCGACCAACCCAACCCTTTGTTACTTGAGTCAACAAAGCGTCATTACCTTCTGAAAGAAGTCCCATTCCCATAATAGAATCGGACAAAGCAACCCAACTACGACGAGAAGGATACGTCCGGCCAGCTTCAAGGTTTCCAACTGGAGGATCTAGAAGGTTATGGTTTCGGGAAACAAACTCTATTACTGCTGGCTCAACAGAGTTCTCTCTAGCCCAAGAGGTCCAATCATTAACAGATGGGTCAAAGTCAATATGAAACCATCGATCATGCAAAGCAGGATCAAGCTCTTGTACGTCATAGTCATCGTCAGAGTTTACTGCCGCAACAACGCGCCAACCATCTGGCAAATCTTCTCCATCTAGGCGTCGGTCCAGACAGATTTCAAAGACAGCCTGAAGAACGTCCTTTGATGCTCGATTGATCTCATCGAAGAACAAGATACCCTTGCTATCCTTGTCTCGCGGCCACCACTCCTGCTTTAGAAAGCGAATCACCTGAGCTTCACGATCTGCATCTGGAAGACCCTTAATATCTCCGACTTCACACTGAGACAGCCTAACGTCCCAAAAGCCATGAGACTCTCCGGTTTCTTCTGACAACTCTTTTGCCACCTGACGAACAACAGATGACTTGCCTACGCCGTGTTTTGCATGAAGCATAACAGACTTATCGTTAGGCATTTCCTTTAGAATCTTTTTTGTAGATTGAACATCCATATTATATTTTCCTTTTTCTCAACAGTTACAATTATTTTGGAAAGTAGTTATAATCAGGAGCATCCCTGATAACCATATATATTTAATATATAAAAAGTATTATAAAAATCTCTCTCTATTGGTTAGAGTCATCTTCTAATGGCTCGTTTGAATCCATTGATGATAAGTCTTCCTGATCTCCAGTAAGGTTATCTCCCAATGTTGATAGCTTGCCCTTCAAATCTTGAAGCGATGAAACAAGATCTAGAACGCCAGAGGCCCCTCCGCCTTCAAAGCTAGATGTAAAAGATGAGAGCATGTCTTTTACATTATCATCATTATAAAACTCTTTTGCCTTGCTCGCTGCAAATTTATCTCTATCTAAGTTATCAAGTAAGCAATCCAAAGTATCATCTAGTTTAGATTCTAGCAAGTCCATTCTTAAGAAGATGGTGCTTATAGCTGTCTTAATATTCTCAATATTATCAGCGTCATTGTCCCATTCAAACGAAAAATTATTCATAGTAACCCTCTACTTTTTTGTACCAAAGGCATGTGATTCATCAACCCCGGCTTTTGTTATTTTTATAAACACAGCATTGTCTCTAAGTTTTTGCAAACTGGAAGCGTTTACATAGGTCATTCCAGATTTAAGTCCAGCAGAAAACTCTTCCAAGACACTAGAAACCGGACCCTTGCTCTTAATGAGAGTTGATACGCCCTCTGCACAAGTTCCAGATTTCAAACCTCCTCTCTTGTCGGCCTGAACCTCAGAAGATGCCATGCCTCTGTACTTTTTATATTTCTCCAAAGAACTAGATTCATCTATGCTATTGCCATCCTTATCATAGTAACCGCCTGGAGTTTCATTTGTTGATGACAAAATTCTTCCTACCATGACGGCATCTGCTCCAGCTGCGATACTTTTTATTACATCAGCAGGATACCTTATTCCTCCATCTGCAATTATAGATACATCTTTATATTCATCCAAAGAGCTTCTGGTCTTAAAGCAGTCTACTACAGATTCAAATGTTGGCATACCAGCGCCAGTCATTATCCTTGTTTTACATATAGATCCACCGCCTATTCCAACACGGATTGCGCTGGCACCCGCTTCGGCAAGATAAGCAAATCCTTCGCCAGTTGCTACATTGCCAGCTATTATTGGAATGTTGCCATTGGTCTTTTCTTTTACAAAATCTATCATTTCCCTCATAAGGAGCGAGTGTCCATTGGCAATATCAATTGCTACAGCATTAATATTATATGGATTCATTCCATTTAAAATATCAGAAAACCTTTTGCGTTCAGAATCGCCAACTCCAATAGCAGGAATTACCGGAGCATTAGATGATGCCCTTGCAATTTTCCTAAGAAGCATTATTTGGCTTGATGGCGTCATAAACCTATGAACTATTCCCATCCCTCCACTTTGAGCAATAGCGATTGCCATTTCGGATTCCGTAACAGTATCCATAGGAGAGGATATGATTGGAATAGATAGGCTCATTCCAGCTACAGAAGTAGATATATCTGGAACTGTTCTAGATCTTATTTCAGAATAAGATGGTTTTATCAGAACATCATCAAAAGCCAAATGCTCTTTTTCAATAATATACATTATTTATATAATACCGAGCTGTTATTTACATTACAATAATAAAACATAATAAACTATCTGCCTCCGCCTGGTCCACTTCCGCCTCTTATAGTTGGAATTCCATCGTTATGTGAGCCACCACTATGACTATGACTGTGACTACGGCTACCGCTTCCTTCGGCCCTGCCCCTTATAGTTGGAACTCCATCGCTATATGATCTTTGGTTATCTGTACTTTCATAAGTATAACTGGAATTATAATTTGACAAATAATATGATTCAAATCCCATTGCAAATGGCTCTGTTCTTACAGATGTATTAGAACTCCAGCAAAGTCTTTCATACCAGTAATGAGCTAGCTCATGCGCGACATAATGATCCATAGACAAAGAGTTTCTGGTAAACAAAATAGCATCAATATTTCTTTCTGTTCTTCTTGGAGAATATAGAGCAACTATATTTGAAGAGCTGCTACTAATCCCATTTTCATAAGGCCATTCCGAAAATCTGCTCCTATCATTTAGAACAGAGTATGGAATTATGAAAAACTCTATAACTTGATCTCCAGCACAATCATTTAATGGAAGTCCCATGTTTGTTGCATAGCTTCTAAGCAGTGCTGCCGAACTAGATATTATAGCCTCAAGTCTTTCTTCTGTTCGGTTATCAACAGTATCATAAGAATATACTTTATAAGTAACCGGGTAAATGCTTGTCTCAATGTTTTGAGTGCTTCCTTTTGACAAGTTCATGTCACTTAAAGGACCATAGCTTACCGACGCTCTTCCGACAGAAGGTAGCACCAATGTTAAAATCAGTACTACTAGACCAAAGGTACTTTTATACAACTAAAAAAGTTGAAGCACATAATGGTTTGTTCATAAGAAATAACCTCCTAATGGTTTTCTTTTTGAGCAATCCTTCTTTCTACATTTCGTGAAATCCAATGATACTTACCAAGCATAGGCATAATCCAAGGTAGGTTGTCTACAGACAAGCTATCGGACATTATAGATAGGGAATTAGAATCATCAAAATTTGCAAACAACAGAATATATGATTCCAGAGAAGAGTTTTTATCTTCATAGAAGCTATAAAGCGCATCATCTTCCTCCATATATCTCAATTTTCTTTGATAATAATCCATTTTGCATCCAAGCTGCTCAACGATAAACCTCTTAAGCTTTTTAGTTCCCTTTGAGGCACTATCCTTAATTATCTTTTCAGACAAAATATCGCTATTAAACATATTCTTAGCGACCATAATTTTCTTATCTATATATCCACTACTTCTTTTGATTAGACTCCAGCAATAAGCGTAAAAAGCAGGATCTTTTGAATGGCACAATCCTTGTTGATGCCACCCACTCAATATAGTACCCTCCTGATCAATAAGTCTTAGTGAGAATATTTCGTCCATATAATTGTAGTCTGGACTAAGCAACTTTACTAGGTCCCGCCTAAGCTTATTGTCAGCTAGATTATTATTTCTTGGAATAGAATCATAAAGATTATTTAGAACATTCATTCTAAGTTCTTCTGAGCAGACCGGCCTTCCTTTAAAATCATTGATTAAGGTATCCACCATGTATGGTCTCTTTTGCTTCATGTTTTCCCATACAAAACAAAACATCTTGTCATCGAAAACCTCTCCGATTCTATCTGAAGCTTTCCAACCCCAATAGCAGTCGTTTTCAAAAATGAATGAAGAAAACTTATTTAGCATACTAACATAATCTTCTCTATTTGGAGTCCAATTGTTGGAATCAATGCTAATCTGATCAATGTAATCAGAAACATACTTTTTTGCAGCCATGTTCAACCTCTCTCAATAGTATTTTGTTTATCTAGCAGCGCCTATTGCTGCTGATTCATTCTTTCGCTTAAAGCTTTTTTTGCATAACTATTTTTCATATTTCTATTTCCCAAAAGCATAGGAAGCTTCTCTCTTTTTATCTTGGAAACAATCCATGGAAAAACTTTTTTGGAAAGCTCATTGCACATTTTTGAAAAACCATCGTAGTTCATTGGAGCAAATCTGGCACCAGACTCTCTAATTTGAGCATCTTTATCTGTCAGCATTAGATCTAAGTATTCAACTGGGCCAAGCCTATTAAATACAGATCTTCTTACTTTTGAGCTACTGTCATCCACCATAGACTTTAGGCTATCAATAGAGCAATGATATGAAGCCCAAACCCTTATTTCGGGGTTTGGGTCTGAGCAAAGCTTATCTATAATGCTTATGTCGGTATAGTAACCCATGTTAACCATGTGAAGTTTAATGCTAGAGTATACTGTATTTTCTATAACATAATCAGCAAGCTCAGGATATTCAGACATAAATACAGATGACAAATCTCTTCTCACGTATTCCATTATATATTGGTCGCTATCAATATCTTCGGTCAGGCAGATCAGGTAATCATCTTTTGAAAAGGACTTACTCTTTATGTAATCTGTCCTCGAAAGACCAGAATTCCTCCAAGAGGAATAGTCAGATATACCTTCCATCTTTTTTACAGCATTAGAAATTTGCTCATCTGTATATTTATTTGACATCATTTATCATCCTCAAAAAATTCTAGTTTTTCAATACTGAATCCAGCAGCCTTCTTGTGTCCTCCGCCGCCAAAAGACTTAGCTATCTCAGATACGTCGGCATCATCATTGGATGATCTCAATGAAAATACAAAGCTCTTTCCATTATAATAATATGCTGCTGCATATTTTTCACCCTTAGACATTGAGCCAGCTATTTCAGATTGAAAAAATGGAGTATTTACAACAGGTATATTTTCACCGGCCATATTCATCCTATAACTATTCTTTGAAATTGTATATACCAGTTTGTTTTTATATCTTAAAATTGCAGCACCCTCATTCACAAGCTTGTTAAATCCATCTTGAGTTTCCAATATTGAATTAATATGATCCCACCACTCAAACGTTCTATCATAAGAGTCTATTGTAGATAGTATCTCTTCGGCATGTGGCATCTTCCATAGCCACAAATCACGATCTTCTATATACTTAATTAACTTTGGAACAGGCTCGTCTGGAAAGTTAAAAGCCCAGGAGAGGTAGGCTCCAGAGTGACTCATATCAAAATGACAAAAGTCTAAATCCTTTAAGTCTCTCTCTGCTGATATATGATGGTCTATAACTTTTAAGCTATATGTTTTTTCATTCAGCGAAATAAGAACGTCCTTGCTATATGAAAAGTCTGCTATGTATACGTTCTTTCCTTCTAAACCACTTGGAGGTGGCTCTCCATGTTTTACCTCTATGTATTCCATGTCATCACCAAACTTTTTCCAAAATGAATACGCTGACCCAAATCCATCTGGACAGTTTGCATGATATAATAAAATGTTTTTCTTACTCATTATAATCCCTCTGGCGAATATGAAAACCTAATTTGCTTTACCAGGGAACACGAACTTTTTATAGTATTTGTTATAAAGTTTTGCATATCACTCATTGAGTTGAATGATATACGCTCATCGTTATAAAAAAGCTTATAGATATCAAGCTCTTTCATTATATCGCACTTACTAATAATGATATGTGTTGCCCCAGCTATATTAATTGATTTAACCAACATATTTAAATCTAACCAATTGACCTTTCTTTTTCTTCCTGTGGTAACTCCGTACTCGCTACCAATCTCGGCCAATCTTGACAAAACTGGATCGTCTAACAAACTGCTTGGAAATCTTGGATCTTCTCCGCTCCTAGTATCATAAATTTTTGCTGCACCGTATACATCGTTTATCTTTTGTGGAGGAAACCCTATGCTACAGGCAGCATAAGGAAGAGTCTCACTTGAAGTAACATATGGATAATTTCCATGATTTATATCTAACCAAACTCCTTGTGCTCCTTCACACAAAATATTACCATATAGATTTCCATCCCAAATAACTTCTGACTCTAAAGCATCTTTTGCTAACATGCCAACTCTTGCCGCCTTATCAGAGTAGCATGGAGCAATTCCTCTAGAGGTTGTTCCTAGTTTGACTGCCAGATTATCTCTATCAAACTGGATGTGTTCGTCTTTCACTATATGGCAGTTTGGGGCAACTTTTATTAAAGATGTGTCAAACCCACTTTCCTTTAGATAGTCCAACTCTTGATTGAACGAATCAATATTTAGTACACAATTTGGCCCAATAACTGATTGAACACCATAGAAAATTCCAGATGGAACTAAGTGTGTTTTAAACTTATCCCCATTCACATAAACGGTGTGTCCAGCATTATTTCCACCGGCCCATCTTATTACAAAATCATAGTAAGGCTTACCGGATATAAATCTCTTTGAGGAAAGATGGCTTGTTATCTTTCCCTTTGCTTCATCACCCCACGCTAACCCGACTACTACATCTGCTAAATCAATCATTACTTCCTCTTGTTCTTTAAATTACTTTTCGCCAAATAGATTATTTTTATCAAGCTTTAAAATTTTACTTGGACGTTTTAAAAAAGTAATACCTTCTCCATGAGAAGATACTGTTGCTTTTAATGTAATTAAATCACCGGCGCTATAATTGTAAGCCTTTGAGGTTTTAAAAAACCATTTCCAACCTCTTTTGTCTTTAGCTATAATTGAAGGAGTCGGATATTCTGACATCATGTTTGGATCTTTTATTTTTATAATTTCAATGGGTCCAATATCAGATCTTGCCCCTACTGCAATATCTGGTTCATCCAAAGACATTGATTCACAAACCTGAGAAACCCAAGTGTTGATGCTTTTAATCCACCTGTCGGTTAAAGAATGAGGGCTTGAGTTTATTGTAACAAAAGACTTTACGATCCACTCTGATGGATTTTTCTTCTTATAGTGAAGAGCGAGAACTGGATAAGCCATAGGACTTAGTTTGGATAGGTTTTTCTTTCCAAGTTCTTCATTTGCTTTTTCACGCTTCTTTTTGGTGACTCTCTTTCGAGATTTGCTATTGCGAATCTTTGTCTTTTTACTATCAAATATATTAATCAAAACAAAACCCCGACATTATTGTTCGGGGTTTTATAATTCCTATATAAAATATATTATAAAAACTTATCGCATATTTTCTTTTCTGATTCTCTCTCTTCTTTTTTGTGCAGCACTCTTTGCTGTGCTTTTCTTTGTAGCAGTTTTATGCAAAGTCTCTATGTCATTTTCAACGCTAGCTCTTCTTCTGGCCCTTCTTCTTCCTCTTCTGCTTCCGGCCCTTCCTCTTCCTCTTTGAAGCCTTCTTTCGCTTCTTCTCTGCCTTGTTCTGCTTCCACGACCAGTTCTAGTTCCTGAGTCGGCAACTGATCTAGAGCGCATCGCAGCCATAAATACCAATCCAAGGTCTACCTCTTCGTCTCCAGACTTGTTATAATTTGGACTTTGAGTCATCTCACTAGCAAGTGCTCTTACGGCTGCTGCATAGGCATCCTCATCCCTCATTATTCTCCTAAAGAGTCTTCTCATGTTTCTTCTGATTGCTCCAGCGGTAAAAGCCTGTCCCGCCTCTTGAGGTCCGTCACCATCAGGGTCATAATCTAATGGTCGATCAATCTCATAAAGCCTCTCTATTGCTTGCTGAACATAACTAGCATCCCAAGATGCCGCTTCTGTTCTTGCAACTTGTCCCGCTTCTTCGGCACCTCTAACCTGTCCTGCCAAGCCAGATAATGATGCTACTGGATTCGTATCATTACCTTCCCATGACATGATGTTTACATTGCTCGAATCTCCCACTACACGAGTTGTCCCGTTTGGATAAGTAGCCACTTCAAAAGCATCTTGACCTGGATCGAAAACCTCTGTTGCTGCAAAATAAACAAGCTGATTTCCTTCTTCGCCCAGCTTTTTGCCTGGCTCTTGACTGTCTGTTAATGTCTGAGTATTTTCTGGTGAAGTACTTCTCTGGAACCTATCTGCATTCATTGTATCTGCAACAAAGTAATCTCCAGCTCTAACGAAGTAATAAAAATCTCCGCCATCCCTAACTGCCACAACAACTGTATCTTCAGGAATAGAAGAAGCAGGTTTGTTTTGCAATGATGTAACTTTAACATTAAAGCCTCTTTGAGTTGCAGAAACGCCAGCTCTAGCACCCTCTCCTGCTGCCCCTACTTGCGGCTTTCTGCCAGTATCTCCAACGCTTTCTAACTTAGTATCGAGATATCCCTTTAAAGCTGTAGCCCGCTGTTGAGTAAGAGTTTGATTTACCTCTGATCCCACACTTCCATCAGTATATACAATAATCTGTAGTCCTGTTATATACTTACTTGCAGGATACCTATCATCATTAACTCCATTTACCATATCTGCAAGGCTATCTAACATATCTTTAGCGCCCTGTGGAACCTCGGTGGAGCCGGTTGCAAACTGTGCTGATAAATTTGTTTGTCCACTATGGCTTAAAATCCTATCAACGTTCCCTTCTTGCTGTTCATTAAAATAAGAAACGAGGGCAGCATTTGGAGCCTCTGCTTCTTTTATAAAAGCAAAATCTAATGGTGGCACTGCAATGCTCATTACTGTATTAGAATGACCTAAGTGACCAAGACTATTTAAAGTGTTAGATAGTTTAATTAATTCGTTTTTCATTTTGATAAATTCCTTATTTTATTGCAATTTAATTAATATAAATATTAAATACTGTTATAAACCTTTTTTCTTAGCTTAGAAACTTTAGCTCTTCTCTCTTTTGCCAAACCCTCATAATCCTTTTTAGAACTAGTCTTTGTAAGCTCATTCAGCCCTTCTATTTCGGACGCCCTTCTGTTTCTTCTTCTGCCCCTTCTTCCTTCGCCTCTTCCGGACTGCCCTTCGTTAAGCTGCATTAATGCGTTATAAACCTGACCATCTCTTCTTGACTGTAAATCGGAAATACTGGAGCCAGAAAGGGCATCTAATATCTGCTGACTTGCGCCACCACCCAATCTTCCGATAGCTCTGGAGTACGTTCTTCTAACCTTTCCAGCTGAGTCTCTTCCTATCCTTACGCCCCTATAAAGCCTAGCCATTGTATCTTGAACATCTTCAATCGTCCATCCTGCTGCTGGCTGAACAGTTGCAGGCTGTTCTGGTTGTGGAACATCCGTTCTGCTCAATCTTTCTGCGGCCCTCATTCTTTCGTCTATGTCGGTTTGAGATTCTTGTCTTGCTACATTTCCAGTTCCGCCCAAAATATCACCTGGGTTTGCCTGAACTTGACCGCCCTGAATAAACTGCCTGTACTGCTCACCATAACGGCTCCATGCACTTCTCATATAGCTATTGTTCCAAGCATTGTTGCTTGAGTCAAAATCGTTACTTTCAGCCCACTGCCTTCTTGTCGGTTCTGAATGAACCCAAGACCTAAATCTATTTCCAGATGCAGTGTCTGTTATAATGTTTCCAGATATATCAGCCATAGAACGAGCTTGAGATTGAGCTTGACCCCCCGTTGTTCGCCCAAACTCTGCCCTGGCTTTTTCTGCTATCCTAGCTGAAACCGCCTCCATGACTTCATCTCTTGATGAAGACCATCCATCCCAACTATAAAAACCATCTGGGCCAATGCAGTTTTCATTATTATCGCAATTTAAATCTGGCATTATTCCAAAATTACTTATCTTTGATCTCTGTTCCCATGTTAGGTTGTAATCGGTCTCTAATAATCCATCTTGTAATGTGGCCGGTTTAACCAAAGAATAGTCAGAAAGAGCCTCTATGAACTCATCAGTGACCAAGGGCCTTCTGTTTTCTTCATCAGATGATATCCAATCGTTTATATCTCTCGAAGAGACTAGTGTTGCGTCCCAACGGCCAGGGTAAGTAACCCACTCCATAATGACAAAATCAACCTGCCTTCCTTCTAGTAAATCTGAATTGTATCCATCTGGCATAAGCTTGTACCAATAACGAGATTCCGAGCTTTTATCGGCCCGATCTCTTGTCGCTTTGTTAGCAAGCCTTGTCCTCTCGTTTGCTTCACGTTCTGCAACTATTTCATCATCAGTTCGGGTTTCTAACATGCCAAGGGCTTCATACTGCTCTACCCTCTCTGCTTCCCGTGCGTCTTCAGCTGCCCCGGCACTCGCCGCCTCTTCTTGCGCTTCTATTTCTGCACTTGTAGCTGCTATAAACTGGCTCCAATACCTTGCCGCTGCTTCGGCGTGCATTCTGTATTCGGGTTGTGAAGAATTTCCAAGCCCCGCGTTACCTGCTTGCTGAGTAGTCCAACCAGAGTTGTTCATAACCTTTGTGAAAGTGGAGCCACCATTATAAAAATAACTTCTTTCTTCTGCGCCTCTTGCAGCCGCAGTAAGATTTGCAATAGTACTGCCTGTCCAATCTGAAGCCCGCCAGCTTGCCCATGCCGCATTTATAACGGCCTCTGCCGCATCTTTATCATCGCCAACATACCAGTTAGAATCAGTACCATCAACATCAGCAATACAGAACATCCAATATTGATCAAGAGCATTCTTTAATGCAATAGAGGCGTTATGAGAGCCAGAAGGGATAGTCCCTATGTGTGATCTGCTACTATAGGTTGCTGCTGCCCTCTTATCTATATTTATAATAGAGTCTACTTTTTTTGAATGTATATCATGTCCTAAGTTTTTTAAACACATAGATAGTTTTTTCAATTCATCATTCATTTTATAATTCCTATTTGATTCTTTTCCAAATCCCAAAAATGAAAAGTCAGACAGATCAGTGTCGATCATGTCAGAAGAAGATTCATATCTAGTATTTTTATCATGTTTATTAGTAGGTAAATCCTCAGGAGATTCATGTCCAAACATTCCAGTTTCGTCTTCCTCGAAATACGGACCAGTTTTTCCTCCCTCTCTTGGAACATCATTAAGACCTATGGCCATCTTTGATAAAGAGTTTGCCCTTCTTTTTCTCCCGGTCAGCCTTTGCAAATGCAGATTTATCTCTTCTTTATCATAAGAATACATAGCCTCTCCTGGGTCTACACTTTTCCATGCACCTTCGCCGTCTGGCTGGTGCATACCAGCTATTGAGTCAGTTGGAGTATCTCCTAGACTATTTTCACTATCAATAACCTTTTTCATTCCCTACCTACCGAACGGTTTTTTATAAAATGAATCTCCAAACATTATAGTTTGTTCTAATGATAATGATTCTTCATCTTTGCTCGCTGACTTAATTATACTAACTTCTTCTTTTGAAAGAGATAACAACAAGTTATCTACGCTATCTGCAAATTTTTTATTTCCAGAGTTATCTAAATTATTTGAAAGCTTCACCAAAGCATTCTTTGTTGACGCCGCTTGTTGTAATGACTGTATCGCTCTCTGCTCCTGCTGCCTTTCCGCCTGTTCAGCCCCAGCTTCTCCCTTGGGGAATGGGTCTTTTCCTGCCTCAAAAAGCTCAAGCCTGAAATCTTCAGCATGCGATACTTCATGAGATACTAATGCAGATAGTGATGCAATTATCTGATCAGCCATTTCCTTTGACTTATCTCCTGGCTTCGGAACCTTTGTTGCATTTATATGAATTGATTCAATTTTTCCATTTTCAACATCTTCAGTCGTTACCCAGGCAGCTGCATTAGGATTGTCCGAAGGAGAGGTTGCGCTAAATATAATTTTATTTGGATCATTTAAAACTTTCTTAACCGGACCCTCTAACTCTCCATAATTTAATTGCTTTAGTTGAGGCAATATATCAGAGTCCCAACCCTCAGGTTTTAAAAATGCAGTTTTATTGCTCATAATATCTCCATAAAATACAATACTTTTTTTAAAATTAATAGAAGGTTACTTCCTCTTTCTATTCGTATAACCATAGGTCTTTGTATATTTAGCAGACTTCCAATTTTGCTTTACTGCTAACAAGTAAACTCCATCTTCTCTTTCTACTGCTATAAAAAAATTAAAAGCCCTCGCTCTATCGGATGATGGAGTAAACTTCCTAATCTCTGCAACCTCTCTCTGTTTGGTTTCAATTGCAGAACTTCCTAGTTTAAACCTATGCACAATATTATCCTCACCAGAACTGCCCGAATAATCTTTTCCTATTATTTCATTTAAATCATTATTTCTCATACTTTGAAACTCAGGCTGATAGTTTCTATATAGCCATCTATACTGCATTCTAACTGTGGTAGAAACCATTACTTGCTTTCCAGTAAAAGAATCAGTTATTCTTGCCTGTTCAAAACCTGCTTGTTTTATCATGATTTAAATCCTATAATCTTATTATAAAAATTAATAAAAAACCCATAGTAAAAAAAATTACTATGGGCAATAAGTTTTGTTTTTTATTTTATTATAAATCAATAAAGCATGATAGATACTTGTATAGTCCATCCTCGTTGTCATATTTTTCTATATCATCTGGAAGATTGCTAAATCCCATTCTCACCATAAGCAAATCTTTATCCTCAACATAGCTTGACACGGCGCTCTTTTTTACGGCCATAATCGAACCATCTACAGAAAGAACTAGATTCTTTTCTAACTCATCATTTAACTCTATATTAAGATGATTTTTATGAAACGGCATTGATAGATAATATATATCTTCTGAATTCATCATTGTCAAACCTTATTAAAATGGAACTTCTTCTTCAGGAATTGAAAAGCCCCGCTCCTCATCTTCCTTTCTCTTTTCAATCTGCCTCATTCTATCTTCGACAATTCTCTTTACATGATAAAATTGAGAACCAACCATATAAGTTATCATACTCTCTGGAATGCCTCTTGCTAGCTCACAAGCAACCTCTTCATAGGTAGTGTCTACAAACTGAACAAACAATGAGTGACTGTCTGAATACAACTCTTTGTTTGATATAAGTGACCTTACCGCACACCTTGATGCTTTTGCTGCACCATCACTTCTCATTCTTCTTGCCATCTTTGAAGTCAAAGTCCCACTCTTTATTAGAGCTTCGTATAGCAAAGCCCTAACCTCCCACTTATGGGTCTTGGCATTCTTTAGAGCATAATTATAAAAGTCCTCTCTATTAGACTCTGCATAAGAATTAACAATAGTTCTTATTGATGCGCTTATATAAGAAAGTGATGTATTTTCTGAAACATACTTGTTAAATAGGGGTGACCAGTCATAATTAGGATTAAGTAATGCAGCCTGAACAGTTAGGGACTTTCCGTACCATCCGTAAATATCTTTATCACTTATTTCATAATTACTAACACCATCAATCAGGCTGACCCAACCGTCCCCTCCATCTTCATATATAGTTGGGAAGTGTTGAGAAACATACTCTAATGCATATTGTTTTTCATCATCTTCTAATAGCCCAAACCATTGGGTTGAAAAACTTTCATTGAAGATTACGGAATCTTTTTCAATACTGCTCTTACACCCTCTTCGATTATATGAGCTTCCTCTAAAAATACTGTTAAGGCCATACTTGATAAGTGAATTTTGAAGCAAATCATCCATATCATTCTCCGTTCACAAATCGGAAGAACTCTTCTTGATGTGCTGTGATGATTTCAATCTTAACATGATCATTAACATCATTCCAGCATGGCGCTATAAATGATAAGTCTGATTCAACGAAACGTCTATAGACTGCTTTTTGCTCTTCATCATAAGCTCTATAAATCTGATTAATCCCAGCAGACATTAACTTTGCTATGACTACATCTTCGCTCAAAAAATCACTGGCGTCCGTTCCATCGTCACGAACCGACTCTTTTTCTGTAGATTCAAGTGGTACAACATTATTCGACATATTCAACCTCCTTTGTCGTTTATAATTATATCTCAATCATAAAAGATATTATTTAGTTTCATCTTCTGATGATATAGCGACCTCCGTTGTAAGCATAATTCCGCTGGCAGATGCGGCATTGACTATTGCAGTCCTAACCACTTTAGTTGGGTCTATTATTCCACTCTTTAACATATCATTTGAAAAAGAATTAGAAAGCGCATTATATCCAGAAAAACCTTTTTTTAACATTATCTTGTCCATTATTCTTGTATACTGACTTTCCATTCCTGAGTTTATCATTATCTGTCTAAATGGCGCAGATAATGAATTTTTAACTATCCCTACTCCGATTTTCTCCTCTGGAAGCAGCTTCATGTATTGTTTAGTTTCTTCAAGAGATTCTATCGCCCCAATACAGTGTATTAAAGATGCTCCACCTCCGGGAACGACCCCTTCTTCTATTGCTGCTTTAACGGCATTTATAGCATCTTCAACTCTATCTTTTCTCTCTATCATTTCACTTTCGGTTGAGCCGCCAACTTTTATGACTGCAACTCCACCGGAAAGTTTTGATATCCTGTTTTTAAGGGAAGCTATCTCAAAGCCCTCTAGCATATCTGACTTTAGCTGTGATTTTAATGCCGAAACCCTAAGCTCTATGTCATCTACCGATCCCCCTCCATCAACAATTGTTGATTCGAATCTAGATACCACGACCCTTCTTGCGGTTCCCAAGTCATCTACATCTGCATTAGAAAAACCAACTCCAGAGTCATCTGTAAATAGTTTCCCTCCACATGCTGCCGCTATATCTCCAAGCATATCTCTTCTGAAATCTCCAAATCCAGGCGCTCTAATTAAGCAAGATGATATTGATCCCTTAGAGTTATTCAATATAAAAGTAGACATAACTTCGTGATCGAATTCTTTTGCTATAACCAGTACCTTTCTTCCTGACTCAGATACCTTTTTAAAAAGAGGAAGATACTCTTTGTTAAAATTATGAAAGCTCATATTTCCGTCGTAGCATAATATCAATGGGTTATCCATTTCAACCAAAAGCTTCTCTGGGTTGGTTATAAACATTGGGGATAGATAACCGCGCTCTATCTTCAGTCCATCAGTATATGATACAGAGGTCGCTGTTCCGGCAGACTCCTCTACTGATATCATTCCATCATTACCAACATTCGTTACGGCATCTGCAATAAGACCACCTAATTCAGAATCATTATTTGCTGATATTGATGCAACACTTTTTATGCTATCTGAATCAGATAATTGAACGCTCAACTCCTTCAACGAGTCCGAGACACTAGTAACTGCCAAATCCATTCCTCTTTTAATTAAAACCGGATTGTGTCCAGCCTCAACCATCTTAGAGCCTTCATTATATAAGTATTGAGATAGTACGGTTGCTGTAGTTGTTCCATCACCAGCAACAGCATTTGTTGTTGCGGCAACAGACTTTATAAGTTGAGCACCCATATTCTCAACACTGTCAGAAAGATTTATTGATCTGGCAACAGTTACTCCATCTTTTGTAATTTGCGGAGGGCCATATTCCCTCTCTATTGCAGCATGTCTACCCCTTGGACCCAGGGTTACTTTAACAGCATTAGCAAGAGTATCAAGACCTCTCTTCATTTTCTCTCTTGCGTCTCTTCCTAAATCTACATTTTTAAAAGACATAAGCCCTCCGAAATTAAATTACTCAGCCGCTTCAGCTGCTTCTGTTGTTTCAGTCGTCTCAGCTGCTTCTGTTGCATCTGTCGATTCTGTCGCTTCAGTCGTCTCAGTTGCCTCTGTTGTTTCGGCAGAAGCTTGCTCAGCTGACTCTTCAACAGCTTCTTCTTCAGTTGGGGGTTCATAACTACAAGTTCCATATGCGGTTGCTACAACTAACACTCCGCCAACTACAGTTACTTGAACTCTCCATCTTTGCCATAATTCCTTTAATCTATCTAACATTACATGTTCTCCTTATTTATAATATTATACCAAAAGTTATACAGAATTTGTATAAGCAGAGCCTATTTTACCATATAGGCTCGGATAACTCAACAAAGCTTGTTCCATAGGGTTTGAGCCTGCAAATGGATCTGCACAAATATCTCCAGATACTGCGCTATGCTCCAAGATATCAACCCAAATATCATGTGGCTTTGCAGACACACCCTTTCCCTTTGGCTTGTTGTATGAAAAGATATTTCCAGAACCCTTAACGTAAGACTTCGGCTTTCCTTTTGTTACATACAAAATATATTCTACTTTATTTCTCCAGTGATATCCCATTCCGAGTCTTTTTTTATCCCAGACCAAAACATTTCTAAATGTCCATCCTGCATTTTTTAACAACGGCTGAGTCTCAAAAAGACCATCACGATTGCAAAATATATAAGCCCTAGCGCCTTCGCTTGATCTTGAGTGCATTTCAGAAAATATAGATGAAAGCTTAGACCAAGAAAGTCTTTGGTACATATTATCTGTTCCATCCTCATACTTGAACCTATTTGTTCCATTTTGATTATCAAAAGGATAAGGAGGATCTGTTATCCATATATCTATATCTTCATTTAACGATGTAAACCAATCGTCTATATCCAAAGAGGATTTAATTATTTTATCACTCATAACTTCTAAGCCTTACAACTCCATCAATAATTTCTACATACGATTGATGAGAAACCCAATCGCCACAATTAACATATGTTTTTATACTCTGTTTTTCATCTACCCAGATTATAGCCTCTGGACAGTGCGAGTGTCCCATTACTATAACATCAACATCTTTGTTTCTATCTAGAATATCCCATATTCTTCTTAGCTTTCTTTTTTTAATTTTTCTATTTACAAGCCAAGATGTTAGATCTACATTAAAAGCATGCTCTAGCCAGTCTTGTATAACAGATATTATTCTCATTGAAAAATTATAGTGAACAAGTCCGGTTTCATATTTATCCCCATGCTCTATTCTAAACTTTCTACCAGACTCTTCAAACTCATATTTTTCAACAAACTTTACTCCGAAGAACTCTTTTCCAGAAAACCCTGATAGTGCGATATCATGATTTCCTATAACATAAATAATCTCTTTTGAATAGTCTATGGCACTTAAAAGATTATAGGCCCTCTCCGTAAAAACGGGGGCCTTTATTAAATCAAGAATATCTCCATCTAGAATTAACTGGTCATACTCTTCACTTTTTAAAAAAGAAGTAAGCTCCTCCGCTTTGTAGTACTTGCTACCAATGTGAACGTCAGAGATTATAATTCTTTTCATAATTTTCTATTCTACTTTTTTATCAGCCTTATCGCGCAACCTGTTTAGCTTGCCAGAAACCTTTTCTGCTGCAAAAATAACTTCATCAGGGTCCAAACCTGAAGCAAAGAAATAGAACATAGCTCGCTCTCCATTTGACAATTCCGATTCTAGCTTTTCTATTTTCTCTCTCATATCATTTATGTGCATTATATCTCTAAGAAGAGACTGTGCAGCCAAAAGCTCTTCTGATGAAGATACATTGTCTATAATTTTTCTAAACTCAGATAGGTTATTCATATCTTACTCCATGGATTATTAAAAGAAAAATGAATATTTACTAATAAATTCTTTAATATGAGATACTATAATTCATTTGAATTTTATTTTTTTTATATAATATATAGTAACATTTCAAGAAGACTTTTAAAATGATAATATCAAAAAGACACAAAAAATATTTAAATCAAACTAGCAAAAGAGTTTCTATATCTAAAATAGCAGCTGGAGAAGGGGCCGTTGTAAGAACCGTAGGAAGAGCTGCCTTATCAGGAACTGGTGACGAAGGTAGCGTCTATCCGCTTCCAGGGGGTGTAAACCTAGAAACTATGTCACCAGAGGCAAAAGAATGGTGGGATGTGTTAGTTGAGTTTAATACACATGAAGAAAAAGCTACAGCTGCCGCATTTCAATCTGGACTTGAAGGTCTTAAAGGTTTTTGCGAAGATATGGATGGAAAAGTTGGAGAGGATGGTGCTCAGGAAATACTAGATGAAGCACAAAGCGATCCAGAAGCCTTGCCTGCTCTTGAGGCTCAATATAATGAAGACCCATCCGTATTTGATACTATAGAAGAAAATAGAGAATGTATTGACGAATCAACTGCTAGCTTAAAAGATATAAGAAAAATAAAGAAAAGATCTATTTCTAAAAATCATGATACATATTATGCAAATAATCATGACTTAATTGCAGCAACATATAGAATAACAGAATCTAAAATGAAAAGAAAAGGTTTTGATAAAAAAGATCTATCTTTAGATATTAAAAAAATTGCATCAAATAAAAAACACTTATCTAATTACTCAGAATCTTATTTTTTAGAATCACTAAAAGCATATTTAGAATTAGATTATATAAAAAAGTATGGAAGCAAAGGAAGATCTGCATTAAAAAGAGATCTTGATGAATTTGTTTCTGTGATTGGAAGCGGCGAAAAAACATTTGATGAGTTATTTAAAACATCACAGTCATACAATGGAAAGATAAATAAAAACGCCTTTAATGATAAAGAAAATATTCTTTTAATGAAGAAAGCAGGCTCTCACTATAATGGTCTTAAAAAGGAAGCCATTCTCGGTTGGCTAGAAGAACAATATGATTCTGCTGTAGAAACCGTTGACGATCTAGGCTCAGCAGCGTGGGATGGCATAACCGATGCAGCAGGGGCTATAGCTGGTGTTGCAGAAGATGTTTATGACGTAACAACAGAAGGCCTATCTATAGCGTGGGAAGGAATATCAACTGCGGGATGCAAACTTTGGGAATGGATGAAGGATGCTGGTGCTGCAACATGGGCATTTTTATCTGGAGCAGTTATTGGTATTATATCGGCAATAATGAAATTTGGAGCAAAACTGCTTCCATTCTTAGGACTTCTTTTCAGTGTTGGGGCAATTATAGATGGTGTGTATTATGGATATAGAGCATTAAAGGATGACATAATGCCATTAGCAAGTGAGGCTGGATTTGGACTAGGAGGAATGAAAGTTTTTAAATTTAATGAAACAGCAGAAGAGGCAGGGCGTGCGTTTGAGGAGAGTAGTACTGATGCGGCAAGGCAAAAAATTCTTGCGAAGTACACAAAGGGTCTTAGAGACTTCCAACATAACTTCTACCAAGTTATACTTAACACTGTTCAGGCATTGCTAGATACAGTTTTTATTGTTTTAGAATTAGCAGGATTATTGACTGCTGGAGCAGTTACCGCAGTAGCCGTATGCTTAGATATTTTTACAAGCATGGTGATCATGGGAATTGAGACAGGAATAAAAGAGAGAATTGCTAATGCATATAAGACTACGTTAGATACAGCGTTTGCCAATGCTCAAGTTGAGTGGTCAAATGCCATGAGAAGATCTGCTGGGCAAGCCGGTGATGAGGTCGAACCTGCAAGGTATCTTTCATTAGAAGAAAGAGAGGAGATGGCTAGGCAGTCAGAGCAGGAAGATTCATCTGATTCTGGTAATTCATTAATGTCAATGCTTGATTCAAGCCTTCCTCCTGCGCAGCAAAACAATGTCGTGCCTCTACCGATAGCCCAACAGCCAGCTCAACAATCTGGGCCTGGAGCTATGCTTGAACCGAGATCTATAGCTGCATCAGTAAAAGTAAATAGACCGAAAGCTATAGCAAAAGTTAGCGCTTACCGTTAAACTTAGGTTTTTTAGCTGAAGAACTTTCTATGTTCTTTTCGTGCCAACGCTTCCAATCTGCTTCCCACTGTTCTTCGGTTATTTGTATCTGCTTTTTTCCGAAAAATTTAAAATAGATAAACTTGACCTCTTCTTTCTTCACTTTGAGCCTCCATTTGAAAAAAGTAATTTAAATGATTTTAGATTATAAAATATTAAGAATATTCCAATTATAGAAATAGATATCCATTTATAAAATATACCAGAAAATATAAGAAATAAAGATATAATTAAAGATATCGAAACTGAAATTTTTGTTGCAACTTTATTTCCAGTTAACACTGTTAGTCCGGATCTCAATACCCTTCCTCCGTCCATAGGGTATGCTGGAATTAAATTAAATACACCCATTATGATGTTTATTGCTACAATACATTGAATATAAAAAGAATCATATATAAAAAGTGTTGCTAAGCCTAATGCCACTATTCCAAAGTTTACAAGCGGCCCAGCAATCGAAATAAAGAATTCCTCTTTTGGAGGTATTTTATTTGCTTCAAGCAACGCAACCCCGCCAAGTGGGAATAATATTATCTTCCTAGTTATAATTCCAAATCTTTTTGCAACTAAAGCGTGTCCAATTTCATGGAGCGCAACTGATACAAATAATGCTATAAACAAAAAGCTATAAGTTAATGTTGGATAAACTCCATTGTTAACTAACTCTAAAAAAAATAAAAATAAAGAAAGTAAAATTAAACTATAATGTATCTCTATTGGGATCTTTTTAATAGATAAAATTTTCATATTTATTAAGCAACTAAGCAGCACCTATTGTTTTATACTTTGAGCTAACTATTATCTGCTCATATAACTCTTCTTTTATTTCATCCTCATTTAAATCATCAGAGCCTATAGAATCGGATTCTAAATTTTCAATAAATGAAAACATATTTAATGTCATAAATAATAACATATCATTATACAAATTATACGAGAAATTATACGCACAATATGAAGCACTCTCTATTGGCGTTAAATCATTTATCATAAGATTCTCCTAGCTTTAGACGGCATTACTAACTATATATAAACTAATTAGTAATGCTGTACCTTTATAAAGCTATCCTATCTCAATCTTTATAGGCTCAGAAGGAGAGTCCTCGACAACCCTCTTGGGAATCTCAAGAGATAAAACTCCTTTATCATATGATGCAACAATCTCTGACGATAAAAGATTATCTCCAAGTCTAAATGATCTCTGAAAGGAAGAGCGCTTTATCTCTCTTTTAACATACTGACCATCCATAATATCATTATGCTGATTACTTGATCCGCGTACAGTAAGCACCCCTTCATGAACTTCAACACTTACATCTTCTTTGTCCATCCCAGGTATTGCAGCCTCTATAAGAAGCGAATCTGGCTTATTAATTACATTTACCTTCGGGTAAGATCCCTTATTGAAAAAGTTTTCGCCCAAATCTCTTGATGCAGCGGGGAACATGCTATTTATCATGTCATCAAATATTGCATCAAACGGTGTTAAAAATTCACTCCTAGATAGATTTCTAGGGGCTATTTTATAGCCTCTATTTAAATTACTCATTTTATATCCTCATCCTATTTTTAGGTATAAAGAGCAGCCAATCACTATGATTTGACTGCAAACTACTCTTTAACTTCTTCAAAGTCTGCGTCAACAACATTATCTTCTTCATCATTCGTTGGATCATCATGACTAGACTCTTGGTACATTTTGCTTGAAATACTATGCAGAGCAGACTCGACACTCTGTATTGATGAATCTATTTCAGATGCATTGTCACTATCCAGCACAATCTTCGCTTCAGATATAGAATCTATCATTGTCTTCATTAGCGAACCTTCAATGCTTTCTGAGTTATCTTCAATGAACTTCTCAGACTGATATATAATTGAGTCTAGCTTATTTCTTTTTTCTATAAGGTTAAGCCTATCCTTATCCTCTTCCTCATTATCTTTAGCCTCTTTAACCATTCTTTCTACTTCTTCATCAGATAGCGTTCCAACCCCGCTAACGGTTATTGACTGCTCCTTATTTGTAGCCTTATCCTTTGCAGATACGCTAACTATTCCATTTGCATCTATATCAAAACAGACCTCAATCTGAGGAACACCTCTTGGTGCTGGAGGCACTCCATCCAGTCTAAATGAGCCTAAAGGCATATTCTTAGAAACTAGCTTCCGCTCTCCTTGAAAAACATTTATATCAACAGCCGTCTGGTTTGATTCAGCAGTAGAAAAAACCTGGCTCTTAGAACATGGTATTGTTGTATTTCTAGATATTAAACTAGTCATTACGCCCCCAATTGTTTCAATTCCTAAGGATAGTGGTGTAACATCTAGCAGTAAAATATCAGTAACATCTCCAGAAAAAACACCGGCTTGAACTGCGGCACCAAGGGCTACAACTTCATCGGGATTAACAGAGGAGTTTGGGGTCTTTCCAAAAAAATTTGTTACCGCGTCTTTTACGGCTGGTATTCTTGTTGACCCACCGACCAAAAGAACTTCGTCTATATCTGATAAAGAAACTCCAGAATCGGACAAAGCTTTTTTAACTGGGATCATTACTCTCTGAACGAATGAGTCTATCATCTGCT
>MDTB01029205.1_pt1 | contig 54536 bp, 53 predicted proteins | sample 811161 | NCBI WGS metagenome assembly MDTB01 (sample SAMN05326650, study PRJNA326480) | marine metagenome | isolation source: seawater | place: Mediterranean Sea | collected 2009 | reverse complement strand
TCATCCACCCAGGGCCAGGACACTCGTCAACGCCGTATCCACACTCAAGATTCGAGAACCCAGATGGACGGGTTCGGCGACAACACGCTGCGCCAGTTCAATCTCAAAAGGAACAAAACCACCTTCTGGGCCGATCATCACGACGGCAGGCGCTGATGCAGCGTTGCTCAGAGCCTTCCTGGCACCGATTGCCGCTATCCAGCAAGGGCGTCCAGCACACAACGTCTTGAGCTGGTCCTCAACGAACGGACGAAATAAGGCGTGTTGATGCACCACAGGTGCCACGGTGTCGCGCGAACGTTCCATCCCAGCCTGCAGCGCCTCAGAAATCTTGTCGGGCCTCAGCAATGGACTTTGCCAATAACTTTTTTCAACGCGCGCACTATTAATGAGATGCAGATTGGCTACGCCGAATTCAGCAACTGTGCGAAAAATCCGGCGCAACATTTTTGGTCGCGGCAGCGCCAGCACAATGTCGAAGCGGTGACGCTGGGGTGGGGATTGATCCAACTCAACATGCAGCCGAATTGCGTTGGTATCGATGTGTTCGATTCGTCCTTCCCCCAGGTCCCCTCCAAGCAAGCCAACACGAACGGTGTCGCCAACAGAAGCTTTCAGAACCTCACAGACGTGCTGAAAACGTCGATCTCCGATCAACACGGTGTGGTGATCCAGCCAGAGATCATCCCGATGCAAATGAATGATGTTCATGGCTCGATGATGGTCATCGCCCAATAACGGGCATCGTTGGTTCGCCTTCATGCAGAAAGCCGTCGGGAGACCCATGGGCTATCTGTTGAAGGTTGTCTGTCGGGAGACGTTGGGTGGATGAAATGCTTTGGGCCGGGGTCATCTTTGCCATCGGTGCAGTGGTGACCTTGGCCACCGCCGCGATGATCCTGAATGGATATTTGAGGCATCGCCGCAACCACCGTGGCGAGGTGGGCTGATTCGATGCCTTTGCTCGCAACGACTCCGTTTCTCGCTCCCGGCATCGCCTGGTTCCTGGTGGTGGCCTTTTCCGTGCTCTGGATCGCCCTTGGCGTGGCCTGGGGTCGCCAAGGCCGTGGAGATGCCGACGACTACATGCTGGCTGGACGGAACATTGGCCTGTCGCTCAGCACCGCAACCCTGATGGCGTCCTGGGTGACGGGCAACACCACCCTGCTGGCACCGGAATTCGGATACAAAACCGGGCTCTGGGGCATGTTCAGCTACGCCCTGGCAGGGCTCGGCCTGATTCTGTTCGCGCCCTTGGCTCTGCGGATCAAGGAGCTGATGCCCAAGGGACGCACCAGCGGAGATTTCATCCGATTGCGCTATGGCCGCATCACCTGGGTGATTTTCATGGTGATCACGGCCATCTACACCTTGGGCTTCCTGATGACCCAGGCCATGGGAGCAGGGATTCTTCTCGAGTCCCTGTCTGGATTCGACTACCGCCTGGGAATGCTTGTGGTGATCGGAGTGTCCACGATTTACACCCTCTATGGCGGCATGCGAGCCGTGATCGGAACCGACTTCATCCAATCGCTTCTGATCATGGGCTTACTCGTGCTTGTGGCGGTTCTGGCCTTCCGTCAATTTCCGATTCCGGAAGTACACGCCGAACTCAGAAGCAACCACCCCGATCACCTCAATCTGTTGTTGCCTGCGGGCCTCCTGATCGCCTGGAACTCGGCTCTGTTTTCGATGGGGGAGGTGTTCCACAACAACATCTGGTGGTCGCGGGTTTTTGCAAGCCGCCGATCCGTCGTGATGCCGTCTTTCCTGCTGGGGGGATTGGCATGGATGAGCGTGCCCCTGGTCACAGGATCGATCGGGCTCGTCGCCCTGGCCCGCAACCTGGATTTGCCCCAGGTGAACATGGTGTTTCCCGTGATGGCAGCGGATCTCCTGGGTGCCGGTGGCGCCGCCTTGGTGTTTGTGGTGGTGTTCGCGTCGCTCACCTCCACGCTCGATTCCCTGCTGGCATCGACCGCCGATTTGCTGGCTGAGGATGTCTTTCTGCATTTGTTGCGCCCCCAGGCCAGCGACGCCCAGTTGAAGCTGGCCACCCGCTGGATCATCGTCGGCCTCGCCGTGGCCACATTGGCTTTGTCCTGGCCCCGACTCGATTCCCTGGCCAGCGTCCTGTTCTTCACAGGAGCACTTGTGGCATCAACCATCTGGCCGGTGGCCTGCGGCTTGTACTGGACAAGTGCCAACCGCCATGGAGCGATCGTCGCCATGGTTGCTGGGAGCGTGGTGGGGTTGCTCGCGTACAACCTGATTGCGCCTTACTGCGCCGCCGTCTTTTCAGCAGCTGTTTCTGCTGCTGTGATGGCAGGTTGGAGCTTGTGTCAGCCGGAATCATTCCAGTGGAGCCAACTCAGCGCAGGAGATGAGGCATGAGACCACTCATGACGACCTTGATCGCGGATGAATCGCTGTTCCAGTGGATCGTGGCGGGCAGTCAGGTGATCCTTGCCGTGTCGGTGCTGACCTTGCTGCTGATCTGGTGGATCGAATTCCGCAACGGCAGGGTGTGGTGAGCACCAATCAAACGGTTCATCACGAACGTTTTGCGCAAAAAAGTGGCTGCTTCGATACAAAATATTGGTTGATTTGGTAAAGAAGGCCACAAAAAGTGGACGTAGGTCCCCATGTCTGATTAACGGTGAATGAAGACACTTCATCCGCTTGGAACGATGAGCCTGATGCGCTGATCGTTACGACGGAATGCTTATGCGCCAAGTCGATTCCTGTGTGCTCGAGCGGGACAACTCCCCGATTCGATTCGCACCACTGGGACCTGATGTGTTCGGCCGCACCCAGCCGCAGCTTCTGCTCGGCACCATCGAAGAGCATGGCGAGGCTCTGCTCGATCTGATCGATCAACATGTCGTTTCGATCATGCCGTTCGAGCCCGAAACCCTGCTGCAGTTGTTCCGCCTGGCAGCCAAGTACGAAAGCAACCCAGACCGCTATATCCGTCACAACACGCCCCTGACGGGCAAGATCCTGATCAACGCCTTCTACGAACCGAGCACCCGAACCCGGCTGTCGTTTGACAGTGCCTGGCACCGTCTCGGTGGTAATTCGATCAACATCACCGATCGCAGCACCACGGGCATTGCCAAAGGCGAGTCGCTAGAGGACGTGGCGCACATGTTCAACAACTACGGCGATTGCGTCGTGTTGAGGGACAGCGATCCCAGCGCTATTTACAAGATGACCGGCTCTCTGCGGATACCGATCATCAATGCCGGCAATGGCATCGATGAACATCCAACCCAGGCGATGGCCGATCTCTACACCATCCTCAAGTGGCGTCCGCGTCTTGCCTTGCCGGATGTGGACCACGCCGACAAGATTCGAATTGGCGTTGTTGGCGTTCCCTCCAAGATGCGAACGGTGCGCTCGTTGCTGAGGATCCTCTCGAAATTTCCAGGAATCGTGGCGGAGATCGTGGTCATCCATGACGATCAGGCGGATCCGGCCGACACCCTGTTTGAGCCCGGTGAACTGGAACAGCTGGAGGCCGCAGGGCTCAACATTCGGATCAGCGGAGACCTGCAAGCCGAGTTACCGCAACTCGATGTCACCTACATCAATGCCATTGCCTGGGTGGGCGATAGCTATGAAGTGCATGGAAACCGCTTCCGCCTCACCAGCGATCTGCCGTTCAAGGAGGGATCCATCGTGCTGCATCCCCTGGCACGGGGGCCTGAACTGAGCACCTGTCTGGATGACACTCCCCACAACTGGTACTTCAGTCAGGCGCGGGGTGCCGTCTTCCTACGCATGGCTCTGCTCACCTGCATGGTGGACAGGGCCGACCGCGTGATGGACGTGATCTGAGGAAGAAACCATGTGTGGAATCGGAGGCGTTCTCAGCCCTCAAGCAGACCAGCGGATTGATCCACAGCTGCTGGTGAACATGGCCGCGATCCAGGCCCACCGGGGGCCGGACGGCTTCGGTGTGGAAACCCTCGACGATGCTGGGGTCGGCTTCTGCCATGCCCGCCTGTCGATCATCGATCTCGATGAGAACCGGGCTCGGCAGCCATTTCTCACCGATGACGGCCAGGTTTTGATGGCTCACAACGGTGAGTTTTACGACTTTCAACGCATTCGCGCCGATCTCACCGCCCGTGGGGTGCGCTTTCAGACCAAGAGCGATTCCGAGATCCTCCTGCGTCTGTATCAACAGCAGGGACTGGAAAAAACGCTTCCTTTGCTGCGGGGGGAGTTTGCATTCGCTCTGTTTGACCGACAAGAGGACTGCCTTTATCTCGTGCGTGATCGCTTCGGGGTCAAACCGCAGTACTGGAGCCTCACGCCGCAGGGGCTGGTGTTTGGCTCGGAGCTGAAAGTGCTGTTCGCCCATCCCGCTGTGGAGAGGCGTTTCACCTCCGACGGACTCTTCCACCAGCTCATGCAAACGATGGTGCCGGGGTCGACGGCATTTGCCGGTGTTCATCAGGTGCAACCCGGCCACGTGGTGAAGATCCAGCGTTCCGCCAGTGGGCTCGACGTTTCTGAGTGGAAGTACTGGGACATCGACTTCCCCAAACAGGAGGAGCGCGATCACAACCTTGACGAAGCTCACCACGTGGCTGCAATACGCAGCGCATTGCTTGAGGCGGTTGAGCTGCGCATGGTCGCCGACGTTCCCGTTGGCTGTTATCTCTCGGGCGGGATCGATAGTTGTTCGATCCTCGGCCTCGCATCTGCTGTCAGCCAGAACCCGGTGAAGGCGTTCACGATCGGATTTGATGACAACCGCTACGACGAATCGCCAATCGCACAGGAGATGGCTGAGTCCACGGGTGCACAGCAGGATGTGATGCGCCTATCGGGCAAGGAGCTCTACGGCCATATGGAGCAAACGCTCTGGCACACCGAGCGGACGATTTACAACACCCTGGCCGTGGCCAAATACCTGATGAGTCGTCATGTCAATTCGGTCGACTACAAGGTGGTGATGACCGGTGAGGGATCAGACGAACTGTTCGGCGGCTACCCAGCCTTCCGCAGGGACATGTTTCTGCATGGTCTTGATGCGCTTCCGGATCAGGAGAAAAACGCCTGGGAGGAACTCCTGCAGCAGTCCAATGCCCTCGTCCAGGGAGCGATGCTCTCGGCGGATCAGATTGATGATCCGGACATTGATTCGGTGGTGGGCTTCACCCCGAGCTGTCTGCAGCCATGGCTCGCCTGTGCTCCGCACGTACCGGCACTGCTGGCGAAACAGCACCGCGATGCCCTCACGGACTACTCGCCCGGTCGTGCCATCGCCGAGCAGCTCGATCCTGAGCAGCTCGAGGGACGCCACGCCCTCGATAAAGCCCAGTACGTCTGGATCAAAACGATGTTGGAGGGCCAAATCCTCACCTGGGGCGGCGATCGGGTCGACATGGCCAACTCCATGGAAGCCCGGCCTGCCTTTCTGGACCACCATCTCGCGGCAGCGGCGGTTCAGGTTCCACCGGAGTTGCGGATCAAAGGAAAAACTGAGAAGTACGTTCTACGAGAGGCGATGGCTGGACTCTTGCCAGAGGTTCTCTACCGACGCGAGAAATTTGCCTTCATGGCCCCTCCAGCCCACACGGAACCGGAAAAGTGGGAACAGATGCTCAGGCTTGCCGATGAGTACCTGAGTGACGAGGCGATTGAAGCCTCAGGTGTTCTGGATGCCGATGGGGTTCGCACGCTGTTTGAACGACACCAGGACCCACTCACATCGGACGCGGAACGGGTGCAGATGGATGCCCTGATCAACCATCTGCTGGGTGTGCAGATGCTTCATCGCATGTTCGTGGCCGCTGATGTGCCGGCTCAGGCGCGTGAGAAGGCCGAAGAGCTGGGATGGAAGGTTCCCGTTCCCGCTTGAATTCAGCCTCAGCCTGACCTGACAGCAGTCTTCAGGAGCCTCTAAGGAACTGTTCATCTGTCGAAGCGAAAACAGTCACTCCTGCTACAGGTGAGAATTGGTTTTACAGCGAATCTTGTAAGTAATACTTATGAGTTTTTTCGTTGTCGCCACAGCTTTCTGTTTCCCGTCCAGCTGATCTGCATCAGTCACTTGAAACAGAACTGCTGCGGGTCGATGGAGTTCGCCTCAATGCAGGCCTCGATCGCATGGCAGCAATCGGCACCAACCCGGATGGGAGTGTCTGCCGCAGAGGGTTCACGGAACAGGACGTTGAAGCGAGGATTCTCCTTTCAGGTTGGATGAAGGATGCCGGTCTCAAGGTTCGGATCGACACCGCCGGCAACCTGATTGGTCGCTTGGAAGGTGCGGTCCCAGGGTTGCCGGCCCTGGTAACCGGATCTCACATCGACACGGTGCCGACAGGCGGCCGTTACGACGGTGTTCTCGGCGTTTTGGCCGGGCTTGAAATTGCCCGCACCCTCCACAGCAGCGGTCGTTCACTTCAACATCCTTTCGAGGTGATCGCCTTCGCCGATGAGGAGTCCACGATGGTGGGCTGCAAAGGCATGAGTGGAACGGCTTCGGGCGATCCCAGCAGCTTTGTCACCAGCAACGGCAAGCCGATCCAAGACAACCTTTCAATGATTGGAGGCGACTGGAGCAATCTCGCCTCCGCACGGCGTTCTGACGATGCGATCGCTGCTTTTGTTGAGCTTCACGTGGAGCAGGGCGGCGTCCTGGAACAGCGAGGCGATGTCATCGGCACGGTTGACGGTGTGGTTGGTCAGAAGCGGTTCACGGTTGTGATCGAAGGGCAGGCCAACCATGCGGGCACCACGCCGATGAACGATCGACTCGATGCACTCGCCGCTGCAGCCCGTGTTGTGCTGGCTGTAGAACAGATGGCCGTTGAGCATCCAGGCGATCCAGTGGCGACGGTTGGTCGACTTCAGGTTTGGCCCAACGCCGCCAATGTCGTCCCCGGTTCTGTCCAGCTCACCGTGGACCTGAGAGATCTCGATTCATCCGTACTCGACCAGCTCTCCAACACCCTGATGAACGCCTTGGAGCGAATCGGTGAAAACAGTGGCTGTGCGATTCGTCTCGACCCCCAGTTCGACGTCGCTCCCCCCCCTGCTGATCAAACCGTCAAACAGGCCATTACGGCCTCAGCCGGGGCTTTGGGACTGAAGACTTCGTCCCTCCCCAGTCGGGCCAGCCACGATGCCCAGGAAATCGGACGCCGTTGGCCGATGGGAATGATCTTCGTCCCCAGTCGTGATGGCCTGAGTCATTCAGCAGGGGAGTTCACCGAGGCGTCTCACTGCGAGGCAGGCACGCAGGTTCTGCTGGAGACCCTTCTGCGGCTCGATCGAACCCTGTGACCTTTTCGATCATCGCCAGGGATCCAAGCAACGGCCGGTTCGGTGTTGCAGTCGCAAGTTTTCATCTTGCTGTTGGTTCGACTGTTCCGCACATCCGCTCCGGCATTGGCGCTGTCGCCACACAGGCCCACACCAATCCTTATCTCGGCATCTGTGGTCTTGAGCGCCTGGAGCAGGGCGTTGACGCGCGCTCTGTTCTCGACAGTCTGTTGATCGACGACCCAGACCGTGATCGGCGTCAGTTTCATCTGATCGATGCCACAGGGGCCACGACGGGATGGACGGGCGAAGCATGCATGGACTCTGCTGCTCACCTTTGTGAGCAGGATCTCTCCATCGCCGGGAACTGCCTGGTGAACAACGACATCCTGCTTTGCATGAAGCAGGCATTTTTCAGTTGTGACCCAAAGTGGAAACTCGGTCGTCGCCTGATCCATGCCTTGCAGGCCGGTGAGGATGCAGGGGGCGATCACCGCTCAGAACAAGCCACCTCTGCGGCGGTTCAGGTGAGCGGAACCTCTGCTTTTCCGTTGCTCGATCTTCGTATCGATTACCAAGAGAAAGCCGTCAATGCGCTTCAAAATCTCTACCAACGCAGCCAGGATCAATGGGTTCAGGAGTGGCGTGATGAGCTGGCCGATCTGAAGGAACTGAAGCGGTTCGCAGCCTGACCAGCAAGATCACCACGGCGTCAGCCTGCCGATCGGGCTCGCTAGAAGATGTATAGGTGTGAGAGGTCTGTGATCCGATTCTTTCTGACGGCCTGTCTTGGAATTCTTGTTGTGGCATCCAACGCTTGGTCCCACGGCGGAAGCCATGGCGGTTCAGCAACGCTCGATCCCCACTTGAAGGGTTCTGGTCCAGACCTTCACCTTTACAGAGAATCAAGTTGCCTTTGTTGCACCAAATGGGGCAAGGCCATGGCAGCCAGCGGATTCAACGTGATTGATCATGTGAAGGACAATCTGGACACCCTCAAACAGACCGAAGGAGTGCCCCCAGAGCTGGCCTCCTGTCATACAGCCTTTGTTGAGGGATATGTTCTGGAGGGCCACGTGCCGGTTCAATCCGTGCAACGTCTCCTGCGTGAGATGCCAGAGATCACGGGTCTTGCCGTACCCGGCATGCCTCTGGGATCTCCAGGCATGGAAGCCCCCAACGTGGCTGGCGATCGGTATGACGTGATCGCGCTGCAAACCAATGGAACGCCAACGATCTACGACTCGTATCAGGGGTTGACGCTGCGATGAGTCCTCGGCAGAGCAAGCACCAGGTTCCTAAAGTTGGTACAGAACTATGCCGGCCATGGGATTCGTCCTTCGCTTCCTTGTTCTTGCAATGTTGTGCCTGACCCCAGACCGCGTCGAAGCCCACGGCAAAGGCATGTTTGCAACCCAATCGGAAGCTGAGGCCCGTGCCCAGGAACTCAACTGCAAGGGAAGCCACGAAAACAAAGGCAAGTGGATGCCCTGTCAGGACGAAGCCGATCTCCATCGCGCTCTGAGACGTCAGTGAAGGCACGCCAACTTCACCGGCTGATCGTGCCCTTGGCGGCAGCTCCCCTGCTGATTACGGCCCTGACGGGTTCGCTCTACAGCCTGCTTCTCGAACTGGGGATCGATGCCTTCTGGTTGCTGAAGATTCACTCCGGTCGCTTCGGGCCGATCAATCTGCAGCCGATTTATTCGATTCTTCTCGGAATCCTCTCCTGCCTGCTGATCGCTTCCGGATTAGCCCTGTGGCGGCCGCGACGAAGTTCCGCCAAATAACGCGCGTCGACCTCCCGCATCTGGGCGTGATCGTCATGGAACAAGCAGCCGTACATCAGGTTCATCAGCCGATCGAGGTCGAGATGACGCTCCGCCACGTCTTGCCAGAGACGGTCACAAAGATGCTCATCGGCCAAGCTGAAATGGGCCTCCGCCAGGCTGCGGGCTGTTGAAAAATAATCTTCCTGTTCGCGCCTCGCAGCAGGTTGGTAGCGGAGCAGCCTGGTCTGGATCGTTTCCAGTAGCCTCATCTCCTCACGGCGTCTGTCTTCAGAATGGAGATCTGTGGAGACCGAATCAATCAGCCTTAATGCTGATCACGCCATGGGTTCCTGACGCCTCTCGATCGTTTTGAACACCGACCGACTGGCCACCGCCTGGGCCATCTTTCAGGGCTTGCTGCTGGAGTCACTTCCATTCCTGCTGCTTGGAGTGCTGATCGCAGGACTGGCTCGCTGGTTGGTGCCCCAGGGAACCTGGATCGACCGGTTGCCGAAGAACCCTGTATTGGCTCCAATCACCGGAGCGTTGATGGGCTTTGCTCTACCGGCCTGTGAATGCGGCAACGTTCCAGTCGCGCGGCGTCTCCTGGCCAGTGGTGCACCGTTGGGAACAGCCTTCGGTTTTCTGTTCGCAGCACCCGTTCTCAATCCGATTGTGCTGGCCAGTACCTGGGCAGCCTTTCCCGATCAGCGCTGGCTGTTGCTTGCCAGACCGTTCGGTGCCTTCCTGCTGGCCGTGCTGCTGAGCCTGCTGCTGACGCAGCTTTCAGAAACACAACTACTGGAACGAGCCTTGCTCAGTGAACGGCGGATGAGCCAGCCGCTCAACAATCTGGGGCTACTGGATCGATCAAGTGGCCTGATCGGAACACCTCTGGACAGCAAAGCCGCAACAACTCCCCAGCGGGTGTCGCTGGGGGTGGTTCTGGATCAGAGCAGTCGGGAATTTCTGGACCTGCTGGCCCTCCTGGTGCTCGGTTGTGTCATCGCAGCCCTGGTGCAGACGTGGTTGCCCCGCAGCTGGTTGCTGGCGGTGGGCAGTGCCCCAACGCTCTCAATCCTGGCGCTGATGGTGCTGGCGATCGTGGTGTCGGTGTGCTCGAGCGTGGATGCCTTTTTGGCGCTGGGGTTCGCTGCCCAGGTCACCCCGGGGGCGCTGCTGGCCTTTCTGCTGCTGGGCCCCGTTGTGGATCTGAAACTGGCCGGTCTGTTCACTGTGTTGCTTACACCGAAAGCCATCGCAATCACCGCCACCGCAGCCAGCCTGGGGGTCTTGCTGATCGGCCAGTGGGTGAATCTTTGGCAGCTGTAAGCGGGAGATGGGAATGAATCGCGGAGTACTGCTGCTGCTCTGGGGCTGGATCGTGATCTGGAGCGTCTACTCCGGCCGACTGGATCTTCTGCTGCGCAGCGTCTTTCACAGTCTCGTCGGCGCCTCCGGTGTAGCCCTGATCCTCGCTGGCATCGTGGTGTTTCACCGCAGCATCGGACGCCGGGAACGCACACCCTGGACCTGGTTGGCCGGGGCCGTGGTGGCACTGCTCGTGCTGGCCATTCCACCGAATCCATCCTTCAGCGATCTCGCTTCCACCCGTCCTGAGGGGTTGCCGGAACCACCGGATCTCGCCTTTGTGCTGCCTCCGGAGCAACGCACCCTCACCGAATGGGTGCGCCTGCTGCGCGCTCAACCAGACCCGGATCTGGTGGAGGGCAATCCGGTGAACATCAGTGGTTTTGTGCTGAAACGTCAGGATGAGCCACCTCAGATCGCCAGGCTCACGGTGCGCTGTTGCCTCGCCGATGCCACCCCCGCTGGCCTGCCGGTGGCCTGGCCTGATGACGCCAATCCCAAAACCAACGACTGGCTTTCCATCCAGGGCCGCATGGCCGTGGAGACGCGTCAAGGCATTCGCACGGCGGTGGTCGTGCCGGAGACGATCACCTCGATCCCCAGGCCCGAGCGACCGCTGGAGCCATGACACGACTGCTCTGGATCCTGCTGACGTCAGCCGTCGCCATCGTTGTCGGCCAGCAACAGCTGATGTTGAGGCGGCCACCGCGTTTGATCCAGCAACTGCCCCAGCCGATCCATTCCGGCAGTGCTGCGCTGGACCTCAGCTTCAGCCGGCCGATGGAGCGGCAAAGCGTGCAGGTGGCCAGTCGTCTCACGCCGCCCCTGAACCACCGATGGCTGGGGGAGACGAATCCGCTGCGTCTTGTGCTGGATTCAGAAACGCCGATCACCGGCCCCCTTGAATTGCAGATCGGCGGCCAGGATCGGCGCGGCCAGTCCCTACCAATCCGGCACCTGTGGTGGGAACCAAGACCATGGCTGCTCGTCAACCGTGTTGTTAAGAGTGGGGAACAACTGCAGTTGTTGGACCGCAGTCAACGCTGGCGACCGATCAGCCCGGTATGGGAGGGGATTCAGAGCATTGTTCCATTGGGGAATGGCCAGGGAATCGCCATGGTCACCAGCACCAGCGAAGGGCAGGAGCGGATCTGGATGCAACGCCTCATCACCACCTCGGTAGCGCAGCAGCGAGACGCTCTCATCCCTCCACAGGCCGAAGAACCACAACCACTGTTGGACAAGGATCTGCTGTTCGCGCACCTCAGCAGCAATCTGATCGGCGACCTTCTCGTGCAAACAGGAGGTTTCACCCCTGGCAGCGAACAGATCCAACTGATCCGTTCGGACGGCAGCCGCCGGGATCTCGATGTTCTGGCGTCCGGCCCCCTGCAACTTCTGCCGGCCGGGGGTGGGCTGGTGGTGCCGGCTTACAACGGCCTGGCTTTGCAACCGCTGGCGGACACAGGGCAACCCGCTCAGATGCTGCCGGGAAGCCGCGAACTGGGAGCGTTCTGCGCCGCTTCAGGCCGCGCCGTTCTGATTCGTCACTGGCCGGACTACCGCCGCTCAATCGAACTGGTGATTCCTGGTCTTGCACCACAAGAGTTGTTATTGGGTGATCAGGCGGTGCTGGCGGTGGCCTGCAATGGAAGCGGAAAGCGGATCTGGGCCGTGCTGGGACGCTGGCAGGGAGAGAAGGGAGAGCACGAAATCGTGTTGCTGGATGGCGACGGCAAGGTTCTCAGGCGCCGTCCGTTATCGCCTTGGACGTTGAAGTCGGGTACACCGATGCAATTCGATCCGGTGAGTCGTCAACTTTTGATCACCCTGACCAAGCCCGAGTTGAGCGATGGGCGGGTTGGACTCCTCAACGCGGAAACGCTCGAATTCAATCAGGTCTTGCCGATTGCAGTCGAAGAAGCGCAATGGCTGATGGCGGGATGACAAGGTCATCCCGCTGAACGTTATCGATCAGAAACTGAAGGACATACCCGTACCGACGTGGTGTTGCCAGCCCACACCCCAGCCCGGCGCATCCGTCCCGGAGTAGGTCGGCTGCCAGTGCACAAACATCGTCACGTCACCGATGGGAACGGAGAGTTCAACTTCGGCCGCAAAATCCGTGCGCTGATCAAGCCCTGAATAACTCCCTGGAACGTAAAAGCGTGGACCTGCGTCCATGGTCACGTTCACCGCGTTGACGTTGAATCCGAGGCCGACGCGTGGATCGGTGTAGTTGCCGATGTAGGTCCCATCCGACTCCCAGCCCTGGCGATGTCTGACGAGGACGAACAATCCATCGACGACATCCTCCAGACCATCGCCAAGAGCGAAGTCAACATCACCATCGCCGAGTGCCCAGAGCACTTCAGCGCCGAGTTCATTCTTCAAACCCTCGATGTCTTCACCCTGATCACGGGTGACGTAATAGGGAGCCCAATCAACCGTGAAACTGAGCCGATCGTTAGGTGCATAGCGAACGCTCAGGAAGCCGCGCACATCGGTTCGTTTGAATTCAGCCGGTCCATGTCCGTGATCGTCGTGACCTTCGTGGTCGTCGTGATCCTCATGATCATCGTCTTCGTGATCCTCATGGTCGTCATGATCCTCATGGCCATGGTCGTCATGATCGTGATCCTCATGGTCGTCATGATCCTCGTGGTCGTCATGATCGTCGTCAGCGTGATCGTCATGATCCTCATGGCCGTGCTCGTCATGGCCGTGCTCGTCGTGGTCGCCATGAGCATGGACCTTGCCGTAGAAATGCTCCGCCTCACCCCACACCAAAGCGGGGCCAACCGCCGCCTCGATCGTGAGACTGCCGCCATTGCTGAGGCCCCACTCAAAGACGCCGCCAAGCAGACCATCGAGGGCGTCATGCCTTGGACGGTCCTCAAGATTGTTGTCAAATCCGGCATGCCACTCAACAGTGACGATCGGGGTGAAATCAAACTCCCCTTCCTCCACACCGTCGGAACCACCTCCACCGTGGCTGCCGTGGGCAAAAGCAGCTGGTGCATGGACCAGAGGGAGCAAAAACAGAGCCAGAAGCAGGCTGCGGGAACGAAACATGGGACGAAACACGGAACGGAACGAGAGAAGAGACATGCGCCGGATCAACGACGATTCAGATGGCTTTCCAACGGGCGGCGAGCTTTGCCGCAGCAGCTTTGTCGCAGCGCCCACCCTGTCCGATCACTATCGTGCAGATGTTGACTGTCGCTGTAGAGACGGCATTGCCTCCCGGTGAGACACCTTCTCCATAAATCGGAGTTTTCGAAATCGGCAGACCCGTTCTTTTGCTGATCCGACGGAGGGTCTTATTCGGAGGCAACGATGGTGTGAAGATGATGCGGGCACCGGATGCCTTCACGGCGCTGGAAATTCGGTTGAGACTTGACGGCCGAAGCACACCCCCAGTGGTGTAGCTGTCCAGCATGGATATCTCCTCGAGGCCGTAGCGCTTGGCCAGATGGCTGTAGGTCTGATGGTCAGTCACCAGAACACGCTGAGCCTTCGGCAGTGATGAGAACTGGGCGGAACCCCAGCTGCCAAGAGCGTTCAAGGCGGCCTTCGCTTTTGAGGCCCGCACCCCAAGCGCCGCCCGTTCTCCAGCCGGAAGCAGAGGGGCGAGATTGTTGGCAACGACCGTCACGATCGCTGCGGAGTTCGCTGGATCGTGCCAGACGTGGGGGTCATTGCCTCGATAGGAAGGAAGGGCAACTTCACCGACGGCCACCACTTTTCCGGAGCTGGATATTTTTTTTGCCGCCGGGGTGAGATTGAAACCGATGTGCACAACCAAAGCGGCCTTGGAGAGTGCTTTGCGATCGCTGGGCTTGAGTCGATAACCATGGGGATCACCCCCCGGGGGAATCAAGCAGGTGACTCGCGCCGAAGACCCTGCCAGAGTGCGGGTGAGGTCGCAGAGGGTGCCATCCACAGCGACGACCGTGAGGGGAGCGGCGAGCACCGGCGCGGCACCAGCCCCCAACGCGATTGCGGAGGCCAGCCCAGCGAATCGGAACCATCCCGAAGCAGACATGAATTAACAAATGAAAATGATTATCAGTTTTCTCAGACATCGGCGCTGCAGCAACCTCCAAATGACCGCATGATGAAGTGAACCAACCCCCCTTGTGACAGCAACTACTTCGTCAGCCGGCACGGGTCTGCAGGCGCAGGGTCTCTGCTTTGGTTACCAGAACCGCACGGTGATCGACAGCGTCAGCCTGGGACTCGAACCGGGAACACTGACGGCACTGGTCGGGCCGAATGGTGCCGGCAAATCAACCCTGCTCCATCTCCTGCAGGGGCGCCTGAAAGCCAGCAGCGGCAGTGTGCACTGCCTCGCCAGCATCGCCCTGATGCCCCAGCGCGCTGCCATCGACTGGAGCTTTCCCATCACGGTGCTCGAGATGGTGAAACTCGGCAGGGGACCCAAACGCCATGGGCCTGGGAACGAGGACGTTGATCAGATTCTTGAGCGCGTCGGTATGACCACCATGCGCAACCGCCGCCTCAGCCAGCTCTCCGGTGGTCAGCAGCAACGGGTGCTTCTGGCACGGGCGCTGACTCAGCAAAGCGGCGTTTTGCTGCTGGATGAGCCCTGCAGCGCCATTGATCCACCCACCCGTGAACACCTGCTGGATGTGATGCGTCAGCAGGCGGATTCGGGCCAGACGCTGCTCGTGAGCAGCCATGACTGGGGAAGCGCTCTGAACAGCTACGACCGCGTTGTCGTCCTCGACGGCAAAGTGCTCGCCGACGGCACACCCGCTGAAGTGAGGGAACGCCTCAGCGACATGACTTGCATGATGGGGAGCAATTGTTGTGATTGAAACCGATCTCTGGTGGCTGGTCCCGCTGATCCTCGCCTTGATGATCGGCCTGATCTGTCCCGCGACTGGGTCGCTGTTGATCACACAGAGGCGGATCCTGCTGGCCAATCTGATGGCGCACTCCGTCCTGCCGGGGCTGGTTCTCGCCCTTGCCCTTGAGTTGGATCCCACCATCGGAGGTCTGATCAGCGGCCTGCTGGGAGCTTTGCTGGCCGAACGTCTCAATCAGGGCTTCCAGGGCCGTGAAGAAGGGGCCATGAACACGGTTCTGGCGGGATTCACGGCCCTCGGTGTTCTGCTTGTGCCCCTGCTTCAGGCCCGAGTTGATCTGAGGACGCTGCTGTTCGGCGATCCGCTAGCCGCCAGCGGTGCCGATCTGATCCGTACGGGAATCGCTGCGGCAGCATTGGTTCTGCTTCTGATCAACGCATACAGCGACCTGGTGTTCCTCGGCGTCGATCCCGATGGAGCCATCGCCGCAAAGCGCCCCGTGACCCGCATCCGCTTCATCACCATCGTCACCACGGCTCTGGTGGTGATCAGCGCGATATCGGCCGTTGGCATCGTTCTGGTGATTGGGCTCCTCTGCGCACCTGTCTTGGTGCATGTGGAACGCAGCCTGAGCCTGCGCCAGTTGATGCTGCGTTCGGCGTTCACTGGCGTACTGCTCTGCAGCAGCGGCATGGTCGTGGCGATCTGGGCTGACCTGCCACCGGGACCGATCATCGGAGTGCTCTGCATGCTGCTGCTTATCTTCAGACAACTCACCGGGATTGGATCCCGATGAACTCTTCAACCTCGGTTGGCATGTCGTCTGCAATCAGTCTGAGGAGCCCAGTCTTCTGAAGTCGTTGTATCGAGTGCTCCGTGCAGCTTGAGGGACGTGTTTGCCCCACAGCCCTTCCCAATAGAAAAAGATCACCCCGTGGCCCCGTTGGCGGGAGAGACGAACCTTTTCTTGAAGGTCCCTCATCGACGTTGTTCGTTTGCCGAAGCCCGCGAGGACTCCGATCTGTGTGGGGATGCCCCACTCCCGCGCTTTGCGAAGAGCTGGCTGGTCGAGGTCGCGGGCGAATCCCTTGATCGAATACGCATAGTTCTGAACCACCAGTTCATCGATCAGCTCTCCCATGGCCCAGAGTTCCCAGTCCTGCAGCCAGAGGTTGTAGGCCTGCCGGAAAGGCCCAGGAGAAAGACTGATCCGGCTTGGTAAGCCCTCCCGCTTCAAGGTGCTGCGCAGCTCCCTCAACAAGCTGGTGAGCTGTTTCCTCCGCCAGGTCATCCAGTGGCGATTTGTGTGATCCCGCGGCGGTGCTGCCCCCGTCTGCTGTTGATAGAGGGACGTCGTGAAGCGGTCATAACCGAACTGCACAGGCCAGGCGAAATGATCGTCCAGCTGCAACCCGTGCATCGGACAGCGCCTGAGTGTTTCAACCACCAGCCCAATGAAACGCTTTCGCACCTCGGGGTGGGCTGGATTGAGCCAAGCCATGCGGTGACTGCCGTGCATGGTCATGGAGGTCTGCCCGTTCGCTTTGGCCAGCACCCACTCCGGATGGCGTTTCACCACCTCAGCGTTTGCCGGCTCCATCAACCCGTATTCAAACCAGGGCATCACCTTGATGCCGCGCTTGCGTCCCTCCTTGGCCAGGGTGCAGATCGGATCCAAAGACACGCCGGCCTTCTTCAGCGGAGGCTCCAGAGGCGCGAAGGCACTCTTGTGAAACGTCGTGCCGCGGCTCCACACATTCGGCACAACACGATCGAATCCGGCCTCCTGCAGCTGCTCCATGGCCAGGCGGATCCTCTGGCGGTCGTAGTACAGAGGGCTCGGACTGTTCGTGAGCCAAACCCCCATTGGGCGACGTGGCGTCAACAAGCGATCCAGACGGGACTGAGCCTGCACTGGAGAGACCAAAACCAGAACAGACAGCAAGCCAAGGGATGACTTCAACCAGGACGCCGTCAACACACTGGAAAACTTGCTTCCGACAGGTTCGCTCGGGTTCACCCGCCCTGTCTCACAGTCCGGCCCGCTCCATTAAGAGTCCATCCCGCTTCAGCGGAACATCGAGCTGACGGAACTTTCTTCGTGGATGCGCCAGATCGACTCCCCGAGCATGTTCGCAACCGAGAGCACCTGAAGTTGAGGAAAGATGCGGTCCTTCGGAATCGGAATGCTATTGGTGACGACAACCTGCTCAAACAGTCCATCGGAGGACAGCCGTTCAGCAGCCGGTGGGGAAAACACCGCATGGGTTGCGCAGGCGATCACACGCTTGGCGCCCTGCTCGCGCAGCAATCGGGCACCGGCGCAGATGGTGCCGCCGGTATCGATCATGTCGTCGATCAGCACCGCCGTCCGACCGGACACATCTCCGATCACGGTGAGGCTTTCCGCCATGTTGTGCCCCGTCCGCCGCTTGTCGATGATCGCCAGGGGAGCATCATTCATCTGCTTGGCAAACGCCCTGGCCCTGGCGACACCGCCCACATCCGGCGACACCACCACAATGTCTCCGAGGTTTTGTGTGGAGAGATAATCCACCAGTACCGGTGAGCCATAGATGTGGTCGCAGGGGATATCGAAATAGCCCTGGATTTGCGCGGAATGGAGATCCATGGCCAGAACCCGGTCCACGCCGGACTTCACCAGCAGATTGGCAGTGAGCTTGGCGGTGATCGATTCTCGGCCTGCGGTCTTGCGATCAGCGCGGGCGTAGCCGTAGTACGGAACCACTGCGGTGACCTGCCGTGCCGAAGCTCGACGGCAGGCATCCACCATGATCAGTAGCTCCATCAGGTGATCGTTCACCGGAGCGCAGGTGGGCTGGATCAAAAAGACATCGCAGCCGCGGATCGATTCCTGGATCTGCACATAGAGCTCACCATCGGCGAAGCGCTTGCACACCCGCGGGCCGTCAGGGACTCCGAGATAGGCCGCGATCTCCCTGGCCAATCCAGGATTGGAGGTGCCACTGAACAGCCGCAGCCTGCGGCTGTCAGGGATCAGGTGCTCCTGTTCGTCGCGGACTGCGGTCAGGAAACTGGTCACGGCGCCCGCGGGACAGATTCTGCTGTAATCCGATGGTAGTGCTGTGATGGCGATTCATGACCACAGGTTGTCTGGCTTTGGTGGGCACCGGCCCTTTGCCAGCCCTGCTCATGCATCAGGCCGCCATGGCGCTCTCCCAGGAAACGGGGCGTCCGCTGATCAGCCACGGCATCGGTGAATCCCCGAATGCTGTCCTGAGCAGCTGTGCGGACTCAACTTGCCTTCTGAGACTCAATGGCGATGCCGGGCGCCTGCATCCGTCTGGAGGCAGCTGGCTCTCCGCCCTGGCGGACTGGCGTCTTCCGGTGTTGTTGCTCACACCCGGTGAATCCGATGGAGGGGTGCCGGGAGCTGCGGCCGCCTGGGTGGCCCTCTGCCATCAGCTCGGGGTCCCCCTGATCGGCATCACGCAACTGCGGGGAACCTGGCAAACCCAGGCGAGACGTCGTGATGGACTTCCCTGGTGCGGCTGGTTACCGGATGCCCAGCACCCCCAGCATCAGGACGGTGTCACCGCGCTGGGCAGCAGGATCCTCAACCCTCAGTTCACGGCGTCGTCCAGAGCGGCAGCGGCAGCCCAGGTTTGAGCTGCCGCAGGGTCTGTTCACCCACTGCAGGGGCCAGCGGGAGCTGGCTGAACTGCACCGGCGCCGGGCTGGCGATCAACGCAGCCGCCAGGCTCAGCATTTCGCTGTAGCTGAGATTGGTTTCCAGCTGACCATTGACCTCATCCAGAAGCGCGCGGATGCCGACGATTCCGCTGGGAGCCTGCAGCTGATCCACCACCGATCGCATCAGCATCTGCTGCCTGAGACGCCTGTTCTCGTAATCGCGACCGTTCTGAAGCAAGCGCGCTAACTGTTCAGCCTGAGCTCCGTTGAGACTCTGCCGACCGGCCTGAAGATCAACGCCGTAGCCAAGACTTTTGTCCGTTCGCTTATACGACTGGCTGAGGATCACATCCACTTCGCCCAGACCATCCACCAGGGTGCGCAGGGTTTGACGGGGAACGATGACGTAACGCTGCAGATCCGTGTCGGCGATGCCGACGATTTCCCGTATCGCATCAGCCATCAGTGAGACCCCGCCGGAGCGCCAGAGTCCGCCCAGGGCCATGGGCTGATCGCTGCCTGGAAGCTGCACCGCCAGCTCCGTTGGGACCTGCAACACCCTTAAAGGTTGCTTGGCATCGATGCGCACCAGGAGCAGGGCATCGGCATTGGCCGGACCCTTGGGTGCGGCCTGGTTGGTGGGATCGCTGAGGTTGTCGGTGTCGACACCAATCACCAGCAGCGTGATCGGCATCGCCGGAAACTTGGCCAGGCTCGTGGGATCGGAAACACTCGGAGGGGCCCCCCTGGCAACCCGATCCGGCTCCGGCCACACAATCGAAATCAGCCAACCGGAAACACCAACCCCAACAAGGGTTGCAGCGATGCGCAGCATGGTCCTCAGCGGGTGACGACCGAACCACCGCTTCAGCCGCTGTTGATCAGATGCTGCCATCACTCCCGAATGCAGGCGCTGATCAGTTTCGCCCAAGTCCCAGGTCCGTAGTTTTGGTGACATCGATTCACCGCCGCAATGCCCCTGCGACATGACTTCCGCAGCCGACCGCCGGAGCAGGTGCGGGTGGTGGTCTTCGGAGCGACGGGATACATCGGCCGCTTCGTGACCCGGGAGCTGATCCAGCGGGGCTATCAGGTGGTGGCCTTCAGCCGCGATCGCAGCGGAATCGGCGGTCGCAACCGCCGCGAGCAGGTTGTTGCGGATTTCGCCGGTGCCGACGTCCGCTTCGGAGACGTCACCGATGCCGCATCCATTGCTGAGAACGTCTTTGATCAACCCGCCGATGTGGTTGTGTCCTGCCTGGCCTCACGCAGCGGCGGCCGCAAGGATTCCTGGGCCATCGACCATGACGCGACCCTCAACACCTATCGGGAAGGGCGCCGGGCCGGAGCCGCTCATTTCGTGCTGCTCTCGGCTATCTGCGTCCAGAAACCGCTGCTGGAGTTCCAGAAAGCCAAGCTCGCCTTTGAATCGGTGTTGCAGCAGGACTGCGAGATGACCCACTCGATCGTGCGGCCCACCGCGTTCTTCAAAAGCCTGGCCGGGCAGGTGGAGAGCTGCCGCAAAGGCGGACCCTATGTGATGTTCGGCGGCGGCAGGCTTGCAAGCTGCAAACCGATCAGCGAGGCCGACCTCGCCAGCTTCATGGCGGATTGCCTCAGGGATGAGGACAAGATCAATCGGGTCTTGCCGATCGGCGGTCCAGGACCGGCCATGAGCGCTCGTGAGCAGGGCGAGCTGCTGTTCCGTGCCCTCAACCGCAAGCCGCGGATGCTGTCGGTGCCGATTGCCTTGATGGATGGCCCGATTGCGTTGCTTGAGGGGCTGTCCCAGTTGTTTCCAGGGCTTCAGGACACAGCGGAATTTGGCAAGATCGGCCGTTACTACGCCAGCGAATCAATGCTGGTGTGGGATTCAGAGCAGGGGTGCTACGACGCCGAGGCCACCCCCTCCACAGGGAACGACACCCTCGAACAGTTCTTTGAGCGGGTGGTTCGGGATGGACTGGCGGGACAGGAACTGGGCGATGCGGCCTTGTTCTGAAAAAAAAGCCATCCTGAGATTGAAACGGAGTGCCCGATGGATCAGCAGACGCCGCCACGGGCACGAACAACCGGGGTTCTCCTGCACCCCACCGCCCTACCCGGCAGCCAGGTTTGCGGAAGTTTCGGGGAGCCCAGTCGCCGCTGGTTGCATCAACTTGCGTCCAGTGGAATCGGCGTCTGGCAGCTCTTACCCCTGGCACCACCGGATCCCACAGGCTCGCCTTACAGCTCACCCTCCTGCTTCGCGATCAATCCCTGGTTTCTAGATGCTGCTGATCTGAGCAGCGAGGGTTACATCAGTGCGGAAGCGATGGCGGCCCTGCCGGGAGCCGATGCACCGGTCGATGGCGTCGGTCCGCTGGATTTCGACTTGGCGACGCAACGCAGCGACGCCTTGGCGGATGCCCTGGTTGCACACTGGCCGCAGCAAGACAACAGCCGGAAAGACGCCTTCAACCACTGGTGCGCCAATCAGGCATGGCTGGCGGATCACGTTCACTTCATGGTCTTGCATCACAAGCATCACGGCCCCTGGTGGACCTGGCCGGCAGCACTGGCAAGCCACCAGTCCAAGGCATTGCAGGACTGGGCGGCAGAGCAGGGGGATGCACTGCTGCGTGAGAAGTTGCTGCAATGGCACCTGGATCGCCAGTGGCAGGCCATTCATGACCTGGCCAAGGAGCTGGGCATCCAGCTGTTCGGAGATGTGCCCTTCTACGTGAGCTCCGACAGCGCCGATGTGTGGAGTCATCGCCATCTGTTCACGATCGAGGCCGATGGACGCCTCACCACCCAGAGCGGCGTTCCGCCCGACTATTTTTCTGAAACCGGACAGCTCTGGGGTTCACCGGTGTACCGCTGGGCCCGCCATCGCCTCAGTCGCTTCCGCTGGTGGCGATTGCGCATTGGCCGGCAGCTGCAGCTGGTGGATCTGTTGCGCCTTGATCACTTCCGTGCACTGGCGGGATTCTGGGCCGTTCCCGGTGCGGACAGCACTGCCGAAAACGGGCGCTGGGAAAGCTCCCCCGGTCGATCGCTGCTCTCCAAGTTGCAGCAAGACTGCGGCGGCGTGTTGCCTCTGATTGCCGAAGACCTTGGGGTGATCACACCGGATGTGGAATCGCTCCGGGATGATTTCGAGCTACCGGGAATGAAGGTGCTGCAGTTCGCCTTCGATGGTGAGGTCAACAACCCCTACCTACCGGAAAACATCAGCGGAGAACGCTGGGTGGTTTACACAGGCACCCACGACAACGCCACCACCCTGGGGTGGTGGCAGCAACTGGACGACGGAGGCCGCCATCGGATCAGCAGACGAGCACCAGGGGCCGTTGAAGCCCCGGCATGGGCGCTGTTCGACATGGCCTTCGCCACGACGGCGCGGCTCGTGGTGGCCCCTCTTCAGGATCTGATGCATCTCGACGATCAGGCCCGCTTCAACACCCCAGGAACCAGTGAAGGCAACTGGAGCTGGCGACTGCCACGGTTTGATCATGCCCTGGACGGCGCCCTCAAGGGTTACGGAGAGCGCGGTGCCGTCTGGGGACGCTCACTGGCCGGTGCATCAGCTTTGCTCACGGGAACCTCCACCCGGTAGAGCCCCTTCTGTTTGCCATCCGGCTGTTGCGGCGTGCCGTTCCAGAGCACCTTGTCCTCCTGGGAAGCAGGCGGCTCGATCAGCAGCTCCACGGGCGGTAGCAACTGCAGCGTCAGCGCCCCGGAACCAGCCTTGAGCTTGAGACGGTCACCACCACCACTGGAGATCTGCAGCTGTCGAGGTGTTGTGAGAATCACCTCGAGGACGCCGCTGGAGCGGTTGGCAGCACCTTTATCGGAATCGAGCCAGTCCAGAAGCTCGCGTCGTTGCACTCGCTCGAGCGGACGCAGGGAGGCCACATCAGAGTCATCACGGTTGGGGCCGCCGCCCTGGGCAAGGTCCCGCAGATCCGCCCTGACCGGTTCGAACGACGGGCTGTTGCGCTGCGCGAGATCCTGCTGTTGACGGTTGAGGGCCAGCAGGCTCAAGGCGATGACGATGGTGTAAACGACGCTGCCTTGCCAGGTTGTGAACACATCGATGCTTCCCGGCGTGAAGCGCCTGAGGCCACCGGAACGCATCTGGCGCACAGCGGCACGGGGAGGCAGCACCGGCTCGAGGCAACCCGCAGGCAGATCCAGACGACGCTCCAGTTGCGGAAGCATCGACGCCAGATAGGCCCGCTCCGGCAGACGATCGTTCCAACCACGTTCGAGCGCTTCAATCACCGGCGTGGTGATCCGGGTTTCATTCGCCAGATCCCGCAGGCTGAGGCCCAGCTCCTCCCGTCGTTGCCGCAGCATCGATCCGATATCGGCCTGTTCCTGGAGGCCATCCACTGGAGCGGTTTGCGCACCGTTCTCGTCAGTGACCTTCCTCCACCAGGAGGGACGGGGGAGCTTCAGTCGCATGAGCCTGGCCGCAGCGCTTCACCTTCCAGCAGGTCACGCCATTCTCCCTCGCAGAGTTCACGCCAGCAGCCCTCCGGGAGATCCCCGAGCTGCACGTGGGCGATCGCCGTGCGTTGCAAATCAAGAACCGGGTGGCCCAAACCATCAGCCACGCGCCTGATCTGGCGGTTGCGGCCCTCCTGAAGAATCACCTCAAGAAGGGTTTGCTGCCGTTCGCGACACAACAGTCGGACCTGAGCAGAGCGGGTTGAACGTCCATCGAGGGGCACCCCACGGCACCAACGCTGCAGCGTCCGCTCACTGGGCTGTCCCTCGACCCAAACCCGATACGTCTTGCGGTGGTCGTAGCGGGGATGGGTCAACCGAAGCGTGAGTTCTCCAACATCAGAGAGCAGCAAAGCCCCACGACTGTCGGCATCGAGGCGTCCAACGGGATGCAGCCCCCCGCGCTGATCAGATGGAACCAGGTCCAGAACGGTGGGACGGCCCTGCGGATCCACGCAGCTGCTGATCACTCCGATGGGTTTGTTGACTAAGAACACCCGCTGCCGCTGACGGGTCGGCAGAGGACGGCCATCCACGCAAATGAGCTGATGCTCCGGATCAGCCTGGTCGCCCAGGCCAGCCTGTTGCTGATCGACGCTGACACGCCCCTGCTGCAGCCACAGCTCCGCCTTGCGCCGTGAGCAGAGACCGGCCGCTGCAATCAGTTTCTGCAAGCGCTGCCGAGTCACGAAACCGGCAGGCTTTTGGGCAGCAGCAATTCCATGCAGGTGCCGCCAGCAGGATGGTTGCGCGCATCAACGCGCCCGCCATGATTCACGGCGATCTGTTGAACGATGGCCAGGCCTAAACCACTGCCGCTGCCGCTTCGGGCAGAACGGGCCCTGGACGGATCTCCCCGGTAGAAGCGCTGAAACATGCTGCCCAGGTCTGATTCACTCAGGCCGGGACCGTGATCCCGGATCATCAGCATCCACCAGCCGCCACTCGAGACCACCTCCACCTCAACGCTGGAACCGTCTGGGGAGAAGCGCAAGGCGTTGTCGAGAAGATTGAGCACCGCACGATGCAGCCGCCGCTGATCGCCCATCAGTGGGCCTGGTTGGGAACGATCCAGCACCAGTTGCACCTGACGTTGCTCAGCCAAAGGTCTGACGCTGCTCCAGGCGTTGTCGACCAGATTTTCAAGCGTGATGGGGATATAGCCGTCATTGTCCTGGAGCAGGCAGTTCTCCAGCCGGGAGAGCTCCAGCAGGTCCTCCACCATCAACTGCAAACGCTGCAACTCCCGCTGGAGGCGTTGAACCAGCACGGTGTCTTCACCGTGAACCGCCATCTCAAGACGATCGCTCACCAGCATCAGAGCTGTCAGTGGGGTTTTGAGCTCATGGGCCACATCGCTCACCCAGCGTTCCTGTTGCTGCTGCTGTGCTTCCAGGGACTGTCGACTCTGGATCAGAACCAGCAGCCATTCTTCGGAGCCCGGCAGCACAAGGGCTTCGAGGGGCTCCCCCAGTTGTTCCCATTCGCTGCGTTGCGGCCGCTGCTGATGGCGTGTGCTGATGATCGCCTCCTCAAGCTGAGGGATCGAGAGAACCTCATTGAGCGGCCGTCCGCGGACCAGCAGATTGCGTGTGATGTGGAGAAACCGCTCGGCGCGGGCGTTGATGTAGGCGATCGTGAGATCGGGCGCCAGGATGACCCAACCCTGAGTGGCGGCATCGATCCAGGCCAACAACTGGGGCGTGTTGATCGTTCCGGGTGGAAATCCGGGGCAACCGTCATTTGCAACCGGATCGCGACGGCGATAACGACGACGTTGAACAGCCAGGGTGACCATCACACCGATCAGCAGGCCGCAGATGGCAGACAGCAACACGGAACGATCAGCCGAAGCGGTAACCGAAACCGCGCACGGTACGGATCAGTTCCGGTGCGGATGGATTCTTCTCGATCTTCTCCCGCAACCAACGGATATGGACGTCCACGGTTTTGGTATCGCCAACGAAGTCCAGTCCCCAGATCTTCTCCAGCAACTGATCACGGCTCCAGACCCGCTTGGGATGCTGGATGAACAACTCGAGAATCTTGTATTCCTTCGGCGATAGGTTCAGATCCTCTCCATCACGGGTCACCCTGCACTCACTCATGTACAGGCAGAGATTGCGGTGCTGCTGAATCTCCGCGGGTGTGTTGGGCAGCTGGCGTGCGCGTCTGAGCAGAGCGCGGCAGCGAGCCACCAGCTCCCGCAATCCAAAGGGTTTCACCAGGTAGTCGTCAGCCCCCACCTCCAAACCCAGGACCCGATCGGTCTCACCGTCACGAGCGCTGATCACCAGGATCGGCGTGTTGTTGCTGACGCGACGCAGTTCGCGGCAGAGATCGAGACCACCGAGGCCTGGCAGCATCAGATCCAGAACCAGCAGGTCCACGGGTTGACGCGACTCATCGGTCAGAAGGGAGAGTGCCTCCTTGCCGTTTGAGGAGGTCATCACCTCATAGCCCTCAGCTTTGAGGGCTTCTCCAACGGTTTCTCGAATGCTGTCGTCATCTTCAACAACCAGGAGACGTCCTGTGGCGACGGCTCCGGCGGGCAAGGTTGTCACCATCGAATCTCAGACCGACATAACCAGTTTGAGACGAGAAGGCTCAACAAGCATCAAAGCCGCACCAATTGATCAGAAGAATTCGTCGAAATTATCGAAATCAACGGCCTTGAAATTGCCGCTTTCCACTTGCTGCATCAGGCGTTCAAGCTGAGCGAACAAGGCTCCTCCCGTCAGCAGCGACAGCACGAAGGCCACGAGCAGGGCAACCCCGGCGGAAAACCCGAAGATCTGCAGACAGCAACCGATGAACAGGGTGATGCCGATCAGGGTGCCGGCAAAACTGATGGTGATCTCAGTGGTACCAAGAGGCAGAAGGGGAAGACGATCCTCTTTCCAGCCATCCAGCTTGTTTTGCACCTGACGGCCGAAGGTGAGGCCGCAGAGCACGCCCATCAGCAGACCGACGCCAGCCATCAGGTAAGGCGGCTCGGGCAGCATCACCATCTGGAGCAGCTGCTCGAGCTGTTCGTCGGTCAACTCGTCGATCATCACGACCTCAGCATTGGAGCCGCGACCTTAGCGATCTCGGCTCAGGGTTCCCAGTTCTGGGAACCCAGAAAGGTCAGTTCAACGAAATCGCTGGCCTGGTGATCCTCCCGATCCATATCCAGACGGAAACCACCAAGATCCAAATCATTGATCGACTCAAGCGCCGCAACGAGATCCGGGCGGGAAGGATCCTTGCCGGCACGGTCCAGAGCCGTGGTGACCAGACGAGCTGCCAGAAAGCCCTCGAGGCTCGTGAAACCGAAATCGGGATCGTCGCTGCTGGAGCGCATCAACTTCTGGTACTGGGCCACGACGGGAATCCAGCGGTTCCAAGGGAAGGGAACCACCTGGGCGACACCGATTCCGTTCGCTTCACCCACCGGCATGGCCTGTTGCAGCGCCTTGGTGCCAACAAAAGACACGTTCATGATCTGGGCACGACTGCCCTCGTCCCTCAGCTGGGTGGCCAGGGCAGCAGAGCTCACGTAGGCGGACACCACGATGACCCCATTGGGGTTCACCGACAGCAGCTCACGAACAGCCTGGCCAACCTGAGCCGAATTGCGCTGCACTGTGGCTGTGGCAACGGGTTTCAGATCGTGGCGAGCAAGAGCCTCAGTCGCAGCCGTGAGGCCGTCCTGCCCGAAGGCGTCGTCCTGATACACCACGGCGATGCGGTGATTGGCATCCCGCACCAGCTCCTCCACCATCGCCTCGATCTCGAGGCGATAACTCGCTCGCAGATTGAACACCATCTCCAGATCAGGGCGTCTCAGCAGACTGGCCCCGGTCATCGGCGCGACCAGGGGCACCGAGGCCTGCTCAATCAAGGGCAAGGCAACCTTCGTGGTGGGCGTTCCGACGTAGCCGAACAACGCCAGCAGATCCTGACGCTGCAGGAGTTGCCGGGTGTTCTCAAGTGTTTTGCTGGGTTCGTACTGGTCATCCAGGCTGACCAGGCGAATCGGACGTCCATGGATGCCGCCACGTCGATTCACCTCCTCAAACCAGGCCAGGGCTCCGCGTTGATACTCAAGCCCGAGCTGGGCCGATGGTCCAGTTAGGGGCAAGGACTGGCCCAGAACCAGCGCATCACTGCCGGCGCCGAGGTCGGCCATCGGCTTGCGGGAGTCCGCGATCAAACGCTGCAAAGGAACCAGTGCCAGACCACCGAGCAGCAGTCCACAGGCCAGAGTGCGAAGAGAGGCGAGCCGCTGATGGCCCCGAGGAAACAGAAGCACTGGAACATCCTCGCTGCGATCTCAATTCTGCTTGCTGCCGTTCTGGCGGTGTCTGGAATCAGCGAGCTCGATGTCAGTCGCGTGCCGAGTCGCGATGCGCTGCGGCTGGCCTCATCATCCCGGGCCCTGACGACCGATGCCCGCCGCCTGCCGTCGGATGGCTGGACCTCGCTGCGTGGACAGCTGCTCTCAGACCGCGAAACCACGACGGACCAGCAGGCCCTGGAGGACGCCAAGTTCCATATCCAGGCGGGCGTCTATGCCACCAGCACCTACGACCTTGATCTGAGTATCCCGAGCTATTCCGCCAACGGATACGTCTGGCTGCGCTGGGACGAAGCCATGCAGCAGTACCTCAAAGACCAGGACCAATCGATCGACGAACGAATCACGTTGGTGAATGCCCTGCTTTCGGATGCAGATCCTGTGTTGACACCACTGGCCCCAAAGCCGGTGCAGCAGGCCGATGGCAGCTACTACCAGTTGTTTACGTACCTGGGGCGCTTTTACATCGACAAGGCGAGCTTCCGTCACTTCCCCTTCGTGACGGTGAGCCTGCCCCTGGTCCTGGAAATGGAGGACATCGAGGGGAGCTTCGACTACACCAATCTGCGCTTTGAGGCGGATGTTCAGAACAGTGGCATGGGACTGTTCGCCGGCATCATCGGCTGGCTCAACCGTGGCTGGTCGATCGCCGAATATCGCCACAACTACGCCACCAACTTCGGGCTGGGTGGCAGCGCCGACGATTACAGCCTGATCGTCTATGACATCTCCTTTGGGACCTCCGCCTGGTCTGCCTTCTGGCGGTTGATGTTGCCGCTGCTGGTGGTGATGGCGATGGTGCTGCTGGTGTTCAAGGTGCGGGCGGATGAACAGGATGCCCGTGCCGGGATCCCCGTCACGGTGCTGCTCACCCTTGTCTTTCTGCAGCAGACCTACCGGGATGAACTCCCCGATCTGCCTTTTCTAACCTTTCTCGATCAGGTGTACGTCGTCGCATATGTGGTGACCTTGCTGGCCTTCGTGCTGGTGATCTACATCGGTCGCCGCTACGGAGAGATGGAACTGATGCCGGAGGGACCGAAACGGGAACAGATCGAGCAGCGCCTGCACCGACTCGATGAAATCTGGCCGCTGACGGTGGTGATCTTCAGTTCGATAAGCATCGTGCTCTGCTGGTTCACGCTGCCGCCAGGGGGTTGAGCTGTTGCAAGAGCCCCCCTGCGATGCGGCCAGGGCCGAAGGTGCGGCCGATCAGTCCAGCAAGAGCCCGGACGTCATCGGTATGAATTCGATCATCACGAATCAGGTTGAGCAGCAATCGCTTCCGCAGATCAGCACCATCACGGCTGAAGAGCAGGCGCAGACCGGCTCCAGCTACAGGGATCAACTCCTTTCCGGGAGCTGGGGCATCCTGTCCCACCACAGCCAGCAGGCTTTCGAGACGATCGATGCGGAGGCGGCCTTCCGTGTCGAAGATCACCTCCATGAGCTTGTCCCGCATCTCACTGGTGTCGCCGGCCAGAAGGCGACGGGCGACATAGGGATAGGCCACCGCGATGATCCGGAACTGAGGATCGAGGCGAAGAGCCAGGCCCTCCTGGCTCACCACGGCCCGGATGATCAAGGCAAAGCGGGCCGGCACGCGAAAGGGGTAATCAAACATCAGCTCCGAAAAGCGATCTGTGATCGCCTTGAAGTTGAAGGAACCGACCGAATCACCAAGACTGCCGCCAAGAACCTCCTCCAATGCCGGAATGATCGGACGCAGGTCAGCTGTGGGGCTTAGAAAACCGAGGGTCTGGAAGTCCTTGGCAAGAGCCTCGAAATCCTTGTTGATCAGATGAACAACAGCGCCAGTGAGGGTGAGGCGGTCGCTGTTACTGATCGAGTCCATCATCCCGAAATCGACGTAACCGATATGTCCCATATCGCCGCTGCGGCCCTGACGGGCAAACAGGTTGCCGGGGTGAGGATCAGCGTGGAAATAGCCGAACTCCAGCAGCTGCTGCAGGCCGCTGATCACCCCGGTACGGATCAAGGCGGTGGGATCCAGATGGAGATCCAACAGCTCCTTGCTGTCGCGCATCTTGGCGCCATCCACCCAGGCCGTGGTCAACACACGCCGGGAACTGAGCATGCGCTCAACCCGTGGCACATAGACCGCTGAGTTGTCGGCAAACATTGCCGCGAAGCGCTCAGCATTGGCAGCCTCCTGTTCGTAATCGATTTCTTCGAACAAGCTGCGGCCGAATTCATCGATAATGTCGCCGAGGCCAAAACCGAGGTTGAGCGGCAACAACGGTGCCGTCATTACGCCCAGCAGACGAATCAAGACAAGATCACGACGCAGGATGAACTGCAAGTTCGGCCTTTGAACTTTCACAGCAACCCAGGCATCACCCTGGAGGCGAGCCTTGTAAACCTGGCCGAGGCTGGCGGCAGCGACGGGATGATCCGGAAATTCCTCGAACAACTCGTCAGCGGGAGCTCCGAGCTCCGTCTCAATCCGCTTTAAAGCGATGGCATGGGAAAAAGCCGGCAGGTCATCCTGCAGTCGTGTGAGCTCCTCCAGCCAATCGCGCCGCACCAGATCGGGGCGTGTCGACAAGGCCTGGCCAACTTTGATGAAACAGGGACCCAGGCCGGTGAGGGTGTTGAGGATGCTGCGTGCAACCCCTTGCTGAACCTTGGCGTCTGCGCTGCCTCCTCGCACAAGCAGAACGAGAATCAAACCGCTGAGCGACCACAGCACCTGAATCAGTCGCGGCACAGCCACCCAGGGCCGCAACATCAACCACACCAGATCCCGTCTGGGGTTGTAAGCCATCAAGCGAAGACGGTACAAATCACTACTTTAAAGAGAAAAACACGCACCCCAGGTGCTGATCAGGCCAGTGGCTAACTGGAGCCACTGAAATCAGGAACAGTGGAACGCTTGATCAATCAGCTCGCAAGACAAGAAAAAACCCACTAGCTTCTCAACATCTGTCTCATGTAACTCATGCTGCAAGCAATGGTTTCACTGGTGCTTGCAGCCGTGATGTGGGTGCAGGTGCCTCAATGGCAACCCGATTGGTCTCAGTGCTCAGTCGACACCCCTGATGTTGATTGTCATTGGTATGTGGTGGCACCAGACAACACGTTTGGAGAAGGCTTCAGCTGGGAGAACGCGCCATGGTTCAGCGTTGAAGGGCTTGAGGATGTGGCCCAGCTGTCCTCCACGATGAGCAAGATTCACGATCAAGCGTCAGCCGAGGCCTGATCACCCTCCGGATGGAGCTGATCGAGGCATTGCAAACAGATAACAACCTGGCGTATTCGCAGCCAGACAGCCTCACGTTGTTTGTTTGACGACGCCGACAGAGCGACGTTCACAGCCCCACGAAACACCAAGAAAAGCAGACGAAAAACCAATCAACTTTGAGCGGAGGATCGATTCTGAACTGAGCAAATCAACGGATGTCACCTGCATCAGCCAAGGTCACACTGAATGAGCAGGTAAAAGCGGATGCCTGCGGTGACGGGCGTGGGTGGACTTTGAGGGAGATGGTCCACCCTTGCTCCCTATGCCACGGCATCATCACCCCAGGCAGGGGTTGTCTGCACCCAACCGCTGGATCGCAACGCCTTCCAAAGCGCGATCGCATCCGACTGCCTCAGGTAACGCCTGCTCTTGAGCAGAGCAGGCTCTCCAGCCGGCATCTCTCTGCCGTAGTCCACGAAGACCCTTGGATCACGCTGCCAGGACTTTTCGTCCTTGTGAAACCGCGCGACCCAATAATTTTCGCCGTCCGTAAGCCAGCCCTCTGCCATACCGAAGCCGATAGTACAGGCGTATTATTAGCGAAATCTCAGTAGCTGCGCAAATAAAAAATCTGAACGTCAGAGCAAATGCCTCAAAAATCGCTCAAAGCCGAATCCAAACGGAAAATCGGCCTTGATTGACGGCACCGAAAACAACATCACGACCGTGAACCCAAGACCAATCCGGCTGCATTGAAGGACAAAGTTGAAGCAAACTTCGCAGAACCAATGCCGGCGCTCTCGCCCAAAAGATCAGACCTTGGCGCCGTTTTGATTAAAAACCGGTCGTCCCCAAAAAAACTTGAACTAGCTTGACAGCTCAAAGTCGAAAGTCACTCCGTGCCGCCCAAAACCATGCCGTTTTTTGAGGAACAAAATTGAATTGTTCGGGATACTCAAGAATTCTCCACACTCTCAATTCATCCACGTTTGCAAAAGACTATTCATATCCAATCTGAGCAAATATTAAAAATATTAGGTCCATGAGATACAAAGCCATTCAATTGAGTTTCCAGCATCTCTGAAGATAATCGATTGTTAAAGTTGGCAATATAAATAGATCATGGCTTAACACCTTTATGCAGACAAGTTTGTGTGGCCGACGGCGGAGCACCACCGGAGCGATTCAGCCACATGTGAAGGTTGACGGGCTAATCAGTGATTAGCGATACACCACCGATTTTCTTAAGAGGAACGAACTTGACCGCACCCAGATGGTGCGGTCAAGTCTTCACCCGTCGGGCATCGCTCTACCCGGCTTCCAGGCCCACTTCGCGACCCGACATATTGATCATGGTACGAAAAAACCTTGATTGTCGAATAGAGGCCAGCTTTTTTCGACATCCACAAAAGTCAGACAAGACGCAGGGCGAGATGGCGAGGCCTAAATCGGTCCATGCGTCAGCGTCCATCAAGGGATCATCAGGGCAACTGCTCAGTGCAAGTACCCCAACGAGCCATCTGGATCAGTTCGCCCAAATCACCAGGAAAACCCAATTCGTACGACCAGGTTTGGTCGCCGAGGTTCACAAGCCTTAACAGGTTGATGACTTCACCCGGCATCGCAAGCCAACTCACCAAGGTGATGGCGCTTGAAGAAGGCTTCGTTTCATAAAAGGAAGTGTATGTCTCAGAACTTTCTATGGATTTGATGCGAAGGGTCACACTTGACTCATCACGATCGAGAGTGAAGCGATGCACCGACAAAGGTGCCTCCGTATCAAATTGGTCTGGATTAAGAACGCATTTGAGCTCAATGGGCTTTGCCAGAACAGGGGGTGACAACGCAAGCATAAAAATTGGCAACGACCGCAGAGCGATTGACGTCATACCCATGACTCATTCAATCCATTTGCATCTAATCATTCCAAAGCATTGCCCTGTCGTCGAGGGTTCAAATCGCACTCTGCACATGATGCTTTTGGTTAGGTTTGGCTTGGCTTGTGGGCTTTGCTGGGATTCCTTTGGCTTAACATTCAACCCAAAAAAGCGATGCCGAGTATACTTTTGATGAGGACAGACACAGATGCGGACAAAGTAAACTATCACTAAATGTTCCTGTTTATGTCCCGTATAAAGCCCGGCATTGCAGCCTTTGTTGCCATTGGCCTTTGGATGCAAACCCCGCCGTCCTCTGCGGCTGAGATGAGCGCCAGCGAAGAACAGATTTACATGTTCGGACTTCATCTTGGCTGGGCAGCTGCAGAATGCAACCTCTATGAACAAGGAAAAATCACCAAATCCACGGTTACGTCAACATTTACAAGAATTGGACAAGACAAAGATTTAAGTGACTTGTTCAAAAGCGCTGTTTACCAAACCATTGAGAAAAGCGGTGAATTCACCAAATGTCGGCAAGCACTTGAAGCCTGGAAAACCAGCCAGTAATGGCAATTGCATCAATAGAGTTCTCACATGGTCAACGAATGGCAGAAATTTGGCACGGCAACAACGCAAGAAGAGCTCAAATTCCTTCACCATTGCGACAAGAGAACGCCTGTAAATACTCGGACAAAATTCGCTGACGACTGTCCCTTAGCGTTGTTCTAGATCCACTTGAAGTGATGACGCTGCTGTCCCTGCTGCAGCGGAATGTGGGGACAGCCCTTTGTCTGCCGGCGCACGGTCGTGGCCTAGCTCTGCCGGCTTCGTTCAAGCGTCTCTTGCGCCAGCGTCCTGGCCGGTGGGATCTGCCGGAACTGCCCAGCATCGGCGGACCACTGATCAGTGATGGAGCCGTCGCCGACAGCCAGAGACATATCGCCGCAGCCATGGGAGCTGATCGGGCCTGGTATGGCGTCAACGGCGCTACCGGAATGCTCCAGGCCGCCCTGCTGGCCGTTGCTGCACCTGGCCAGGCCGTGCTGATTCCCCGAAACAGCCATCGCAGTGTTCTGCAGGCCTGCCTGCTCGGCGATCTCGTCCCCCTGCTGTTCGATCTGCCGTTCCAGAGCGATCGCGGACAACCGGCTCCTGCGGATCAGGCCTGGATGGAGAGCGTTCTGGCCGACCTGCCACGCAATGCCCCGCCGATTGCCGCCGCTGTTCTGGTACATCCCACGTATCAGGGCTATGCGAACAATCCAACCGCTGTCATCCAACTGCTGCAGAAGCAGGGTTGGCCTGTGTTGGTGGATGAAGCCCACGGCAGTCATCTCGCGCTGGCCGGCGAGACCGAACTCCCGCCATCCGCGCTTCACGGGGGAGCCGATCTGGTGGTGCATTCCCTGCAGAAATCGTCATCGGGGCTGGCTCAGACGGCGGTGCTTTGGTTGCAGGGACAACGCGTCGACCCGGACGCTGTCGAACGCAGTCTCGGCTGGCTGCAAACCACCAGTCCAAGTGCCCTGCTGCTGGCCTCCTGTGAATCGGCGGTCATGGCCTGGAGCAATCGGTCAGGACGGCAACGACTGATGCGACGTTTGCAGGAGGCACGGCAACTGCGTGACTGTCTCATCGGTGAGGGGTTGCCGTTGCTGGCCAACCAGGACCCACTGAGGCTGGTCTTGCATACGGGTGCAGCAGGAATCAGCGGACCCGAGGCGGATGCCTGGCTGCTGTCGCGTGGGCTGGTGGCGGAGCTCCCGGAGCCGGCCACACTCACCTTCTGCCTGGGCCTGGCGAAGCGCAGGGGTCTGGCGTCCCTGCTCACCCTCCGTTGGAAACAACTGCTCAAGGCTCACCCCGATCGTCAGGCGCAAACAGCCTTCAGTCGCCCACCGCTGCCGTTGGTGGCCACACTCTCAATGCCCCTGGGCAAGGCCTGGCGGGCTCCTGCGCACTGTGTGCCGTTGAGCGACGCGGAAGGAGGCATAGCCGCAGAGCCGATCTGCCCCTACCCACCAGGGATTCCCTTGCTGGTTCCGGGGGAACAGCTGGATGGTCCACGCTGGCGCTGGCTGCTCGAGCAACAGGGGCAATGGGGGGATCAAATCCCCCAGACAGTGCGTCTGGTGAAGGGGGAGCGCGATCCGGTTCGGATCGCTTCAATGCAGCCAGATCCGTCACTGCAGTGCTGATCCGTCTTTTGCTTTTGATGTTGCTGAGCACGGCACCACTGGCTGCTCAGTCCAGGTTGATCCAGGTGGTGAATGGCCAAGCCAGCTGGTATGGCCCTGGCTTTTATGGGCGTCGCACCGCCAGTGGTGAGACGTTGCGGCGAGGCACATTCACCGCAGCCCACCGAACCCTGCCGTTCGGGACACTCGTGAGAGTGACGAATCTGAGCAACGGCCGTTCCGTTGTTGTTCGAATCAACGATCGCGGGCCCCATCGTCGTCACCGCGTCATCGATCTCGCCCATGGCGCTGCCAGCGAACTGCGGATGATGCAGGCAGGCGAGGTTCCAGTGCGCCTGGAAGTCATCGAATGATCGATGCCGGCAGGGCGAAATACATCAAAGAAAGGCTTTAAATCACCTCTTCAAATCGATGTGATGTCACTACGTTGACGTCAGTGATCCAGATGTGATGCCATGAGCGCGACGGCAGGACTCAAACCTCTGTCGACGAGGCTGAAACGCGCCTCAGCCGGATTGAACCTCTGCCACGACAATGCCTCGGCGTTGTTCAAGCAACGCCCTGAGCTGGAGTGCCTGCAGATCCATCCGGAACACCTGATTCAGGAAGCGGGTGGCACCTACCGGGAGCAGCTGGATGAGCTGCTCCGGGAATACAGCGTGGTGCTTCATGGCTACGGACTGTCGCTGGGGTCATCCGGACCACTCGACAAGCAGTATCTGCTCCTTGTGCGTCAGCTGCTCAGGGAGCATCCCGAGGCCGTCTTCTCCGATTACCTCTCTTGGAGTTCCCTCTCCCAACATCATTTCCACGTTCTGCTCCCCCTGATTCAGAACGGGGAAACCGTTGAATACCTGGCGGAAAGAATCGAAGAGGCGCAGGACGTGATCGGCTCTCCAATCCTCTTGGAGAACATCAGCAGCTACATGCGCTTCAGGGATTCCGACATGTCGGAGATCGAATTCATCAATGCCATCACGGAGCGTTGTGGCTGCTATGTGCGTCTGAACGTCAACAACTTCTGGATCAATGCGAAAAACTTCCAGGAGGATCCCTGGAAAGAGCTTTCACAGCTCAGGGGCGACAGCGTACGGGGTTTCCACCTGGAGGGGTGCGCGACGGAAGCGATGGGGAACGGATTGATTCAGATCGACTACCGCAAAGAGGCGATCCATCAAGAGGTCTGGGACCTCTACCAACAATCGCTCACCCAATTCGGCGCCTGGCCCACCATCGTTGAATGGGACAACGATGCACCATCGCTCGAGCGGGCGATGGATCAGGTTCAGCTCGTCAACAAATTCCTGCGTCCATACGCATTCGAGAAAGCGCAATGAGATCACCACAAATCGTGCGGCTGCAACAGCAGTTCCTGGCCAGCCTCCACAGCGAGCCACGGTCGTGGCTTCTGGATCAGATCATTCCCGCTCCGGCCTTCAAGGACAGCCAGGAGGTCTTGAAGATCTATCTGCATCGCGCCATGGCGCGCACGGTGGATCCGCTCAACCAGGTGTTCCATTCAGTGCGCTGGATGATGGGAGCTGAACACTTTGAAGAACTGCTTGAGCGCTTCTACGCCGATTCACTCGGCGAACCTCTCAACGCGGAGGCGTTATCGACGGAATTTGTCAGTTATCTGGGATCTCTGGAAGAGGAAGACTGGGTTCGCATGGCGGATCGCGTGAGCCTGAACAGTGCGTGCGGCTTCACGGCGTCGATGGCGTTGGTTGCAGCAGCATTGCTTGATTGGCGATGCCACTGGGTTGCCCTGATCGCACACCGCTCCTACGAAACCACAGAGCTTCTCCAGAAGAAGCTGCATCAGCGTTCATCGATCTGGCAGCGACCAACACTCAATCCAACCTCCAAGCAATGCGTCAGTGGTGTGGATCTCGTCAGCCTGAACGAGTGGGTTGAGCAGAACGTTGAACCCAAAGAGGTGCCTTACTGCGCGAATGGCCCAGCCACGTTTCTGATCTATGCCGATCAGGACCACAAACCCCAAGTGCGCTTGCTGAATGGCGATGAAGCCCGCTTGATCAATCACTGCGATGGCACCCATACGATTGCATCCCTTTGCCACGAAGCGGAGTACTTCGGCCGCAGCCATCAGCAAACCCGGGAGTTGATCAGCGCTTTGATCAACGATGGCGTGATCCGCGGGCTCAACGATGGGTTGAGCTGAGAAGGCAACAAGGATCCTTTCAGTGGTTTCAGGGCTCGCACATCAGACAACCTGGAATAAAAAGAAAGCATCAAGACTCCCTAGAGGCCATGGCTAGCTTTCCGGGATCCTGTAAATAAGGACGCTTCATGGCAACGAATTATGTGGTGGGCAGCCTTTTCCCCCGCAAGCCTGATGGAAGCCCAAATATTGTTTATTCGTCTGACCTGAAGATCAAAGAATCAGGTAGCCATATCACGGTTAAATCAAAAAACAAGTCTGGAAAAAATCAAAAAAACCTCCTGGAAACAGATCTGGAGATCACCACCGATCCGGTTGAAATTCCAGGAGTCAACAACTTCCTCAGTAAGTGGTTCATCCCACAAATCACATCGGTTTACACCGACGATCCAGATTCCGAAGTACAGGAAGATGATGCCGCTCTCGAAGAGATCGGTGTAGAGGCTGACTTTGCAACCAGCGGGCCGGACACGGAAGAAACCGTTGGCAATGTGGCGCCCGGTGGAGGCGGCGGACGCGTTCGCGGTTCCGGAGGAGGAGGCGGTGGTGGTGGCGGTGGTGGCGGTGGCGGTGGTGGTGGTGGTGGAGACACCAGCTCCTACGGCATCGACCCCTACATCGACATCAGCTCGATCTTCGGAGGCGTCGTTTCTCGTGCCAACACGAAGTGGACGAGCAATCAGCGAAATCAGACGATGAAATCGCTGAAGATGCTGGGTTACGGAGGCCCTGGATTCAAGAATTACGCCACAAACGACGACTATTGGAATACAGACGGCGCCAGCACCGACGACGATCTGCTAACCGCAATCAATATCCTCTCGAACTACGACCCTGAATCTGTCTGGGCCAAATACAACCCTGAGGCACCAAACGCCAATGTCATCAACTCAGACTTTGATGCTGATGCGCTGCTTCAGAACGTCAACGGAGAGGACAATCCTAATCTTTGGTACCCATCACTTCTTTACACCTACGGCGTCAAGGGAGAGGGACCCAGTTATCCAGGACCGGTGCTGATGGTTGAACCGGGCGATCAGGTTCGCCTGAACTTCAGCAACGACATCCGGATCGCGGACCTGGATGACGAACAGACAGATAAGGCGACACTTGTCCAGAACAGCACTCCAGGAAATACAGCCAGCGACGGACTCGGAGGCACCACATCAACCAATTTCCACCTGCACGGCTCCCACACGAATCCAAGCGGATTCGGCGACAACGTCGTCTCGCGCTTCACCACAGGCCAGGACTGGACCACGATCATCGATCTGCCGGCTGATCACGGACAAGGGTCGTACTGGTATCACCCCCACTACCACCCTTCGGTGAATCAGCAGGTGTATGGAGGCCTGACTGGTTTCATGCAGATCGGGGATCCGCTTAGCAACATCCCTGCCTTCAAGGACGTCCCCAGAAATCTGGCCTTGCTGAAGACCATGGACCTCGGGGTCAACAGCGAGACCGGCGATCTGTTGCTGGCGGGATTCGATGGCTATGGCGGCCCGTTCCTCGGCAACAGCATGACGATGGTGACCGTGAATGGAGAATTTCAACCCGAAGCCGAAGTCAAGGAAGGTGGCTGGCAATCACTCACCCTGAACAATCAGACGCAACAGGCTTTTTACAACGTCACCCTGATTCATACCGATGATGACGGCAACAAAACCACACTTCCGATCTACGCTTATGGAGAAGATGGACACCAGTATCCGCAAATCAGGCAGGCAATCGGCGCACTGAATTCATCTGTCCCGACAGAAGAAGATGGTGTTACTTGCAATATTGAAGGTGCACCCGATCCTTGCTACGAGACTCTATACGAAACCCATGAAAATGTGGTGACGATGGCACCCGGGAAGCGGATGGACCTGATGGTTTATCTGCCGGAAGGAACAACAGAGGTGGCCACAAAGTATTTCTTTACCAATTCAGATGGCAATATAGGAATCACCGACAACATGGGTGGTTACCCCGAACTCACCAGCGAGACCGTTGATAACGGTTTGGGTGCCACTGGTGGGCAAAGTGCTGGCCCGATGGCCACATTCAAGGTTAAAAACGGAACGGCTCTGCCCAGCCAGAAGAAACTGGACAAACAGATCGAAGAGGCCAACGCAGGTATTCAGATTCAGAAGATCAAGCCGAGCACCAAGCCGGAGGATTACGAAGACGGCCAGGTGCCAAGTGTCAATCTGTTTCAGAAAAAGAAGGGCGAATACAAATGGAAACCGCTTCGTCACAGACGATTCAACTATTCAAAGGAAGCACTGGTTGGTCCTGAGGATGAATGGGATATTCCCACGCAGCAGCTTGTTGGTGAATACAACGCAGAAAACCCTGATGATCCCTATGAGCGTTATGAAGCCACGACTGTCTTTACAGAAGATGGCGAACGTTACTTTGGCTATGAAAAACCATTCCTGATCAACGATCACGTCTTCCCCAACGGCAATCTGACGATTGCTCAACTGGGAACAATGGAGGAGTGGGTTAACCGAAACTGGAGCGTTGCATTTGGATCATCAAACAAATACATCGGCCATCCTTTCCACATTCACATCAACGACTATCAAGTTAAAAACAGTGATACCGAGCTGCTGAACAAGCGAAGTCTCGAAGATGTGACGATGCTCAATTCTTCGGGTTACAAGTATTACGACACCTCGATCGACAAGTTGATCGAGTTGGAGCCGTATCAAGGCAGCCTCCATACGATCAAGGAAGCGATGGATCCCGACACGGTCGGCGATCTCAACACGCACGGCGCCAACGATCAGACCGTACGGATGCTGTTCCAGGATTACCTGGGGACGTACGTCTACCACTGCCACATCCTTCCCCATGAAGACGCGGGAATGATGCAGGTGATCACGGTGGTAGAAAACACCGATTCCAGCTGGCTTGCCCCTGCGGAGCGGGACAACTACCTCACCCAAGACGGCACCATCACCCTGCGACTCGCTCAGGACTTCAGCACTTACAGCCTCACCCCTGAAAACGACAGTGCGCCGGTGACACGGATGGTGGCCGGAGACATCACCAATGACTTCACCCAGGACATCGTGCTGAGTAAGCCGTCCGCCGCTACCGAGACGTCCGGCCAGGTGGAGTTGTATGACGGCGCTGCATTGCTTGACAACACAACGGAGCTGCTGAGCAGTCTCACTCCCTACGACTCCATTCTTGCGCCTTATGCCTTTGCAGAGGACTTCGATGGCGATGGCAGTCGCGATCTGGTGACCGCTGGATTCGAGGGAGCCAGCTCTTCGGATGTGAATCTCAAGAAACTGACGATCAATGCCTGGAGCGGATCAGACGACAGCAGCACCTGGTCGGAGGAATACAGCTTCCGGCCGTTCAAGGACATCGACGTCATGGCGCATGGCGACGGCGTTCACGGTCATCCCGTCGACAACCTTCAGGACGACCAGGTGAGCGTTGCCATGGCCGACATGAACCTGGACAACTTCCAGGATGTGGCGATCAGCTATGCCATTGAGGGAGGCATTCGCGTCCTTGTGCTGGATGGTGCAGCCATGTCGCTGCAGCAGCAGACCGGCAGTTTCGAAGGGGGATATTTCCCTGATGAGAATGTTCTGGCTGACGCATTGATCCTCGATTCGTCACTGAACGATCTATCCGAGATCGTGCTGACAGCAGGATTCAGCAGTTACGCCCAGAGCGCCCTTGAAGATCTGCTGATCACGACGAAGTCAACTGGTGACAAGCGCAAGCACGTCTTCACCACCCAGCTGCAGGCTGGCCATTTCATTGCCACGTCCGAGCCAAGTAGCGATGAAGACAGCGACAGCTCCCATGCCGGTCATGGAGCCACGGTGGCCACCGAGTACGACGACAGTGTCGTCAACCTGCGCAATAACTCGATGCCGCTGTCGATTTCCGACAAGCAGCACTACAGCAAGGAAAATGGCAAAGCTCCAACGCCCACCATTGCCGGCGTCTTCGGCAATGGGGCGATGCTTGTCGACAAACATCTGGTGATCTCTCAGGGGGCCACCCAGGGGGATTACTCCTACGGCAATACTTCGAGCAGCAACAACGTCTTCAACACCTCCCAGGAGCTCACGTTCAATCTGCACAAGATCAACAGCGTGACCAAGCAGAAGAACAAGGGTGTTCTCGGCGAAAGCCTGGACACCACCTTCAAGGGCAAGCAGGTCACGGCGAGGGCAAACACGGTGACGTTGCTGTATCAGGCCTATGCCAACACCACGGCAGATCCAGCCCATTCGGCAACAGCAGCTGGTTATGCGCTCGGCGAGGGCGTTGACATCGAAGAACTGGCCTACGACCTCCAGGGTGCGCATGCCGAGCCCATCATCGACAGCTATGGGGGTTCGTTGGATGAGCTCTCGGTGAAGGACATCGTCACTGGAGCCTTCAACAATCTCTACGGCCGTGACCCGAGCAAGAGCGAGATCAATGAATGGAAGGACGCCGTCAGCGGCGGCCTCGATCAAACCCTTCTCCCAGCTCAGATTCTGCTCGACACAGATGGGGACGACATCTATCGAACCGCATTGATGTCTGCAACGAACCAGTGGAATCAGGCCCAATGGGGCACGGCTGCCAATCTGCTCGGGTCCTTCGGCCAGGGACTGAAGAGTAGTGAGAAGCGCTTCGATTCGATCACAGAGCCGCTGGCCGACATCGGCGTGCTCAGCAGCTGGGAGGAAGCCCAGGAGGAATTCGACGACTACACCGCATCAGCCTTGAAGGAGCTGGTGGGAACCCCGATCTCCAAATCGGGATTCTTCTGATTTCTGGTTCTGCTCCTGTACTGAGCTCTGGGCCTGATTGTCGACATCAGGCCCGATTTCATCTCCACTGGCGACGACAACTCAGTCGCCGATCACCCTGTTCCTCTTAGATGGAAGAAGCAGGATCGGCGAGCTGACGTGACGCCATTGGTACGCTGCACTACCAAGGGTCTTTCAGCACCTCCCAACGGAAACTTTTGATCAGCGAGGTCACCGCAGCAACACCGAACCTCACACCAAGAACCGGCTCTCTCCGCAAACGCTTGATCAGTGGCGCCGCAGCGGGTGGTTTCGGCCTCGTTGTGGTGGGCCTGGGGGGCTGGTGGTTCACGCTCGCCGTTGGGGTGATCGTGCACCTCGGCCTGCTGGAGTTCTTCCGCATGGCCCAGTTCAAGGGCATGCGACCTGCCACCAAAACCACCCTGGTGGCCTGTCAGCTTTTGCTGCTCAGCACCCAGTGGACCGTCCAGGGAGGACTGCCTGACGTGATTCCTCAGGCGGTTCTCCCCCTGTCGGGGGCGGCCATCTGCGCCTGGTTGCTGCTGCAGCCGGTCACCGGGTCGATTGCGGACATCGCCGCGTCAATCTTTGGCCTGTTTTATCTGGGGTTTCTGCCGAGCCACTGGTTGCAACTTCGCAACCTGAATGCACCGCAACTGGCCCCGAGCCTGGCGACGCTTCCGGAGGCTTGGGGTTGGCTGAGCAGCGGCCTGGCGATCACCCTGTCGGCCTGTTTGATGATCGTCGCCAGCGACATCGGCTCCTGGGCGTTCGGGATGTGCTGCGGACGCCGCCCGCTCTCGTCGATCTCGCCTGGGAAAACGGTGGAGGGAGCCATCGGTGGTTTTGCCTGCGCCATGGCAGTCGGGATGATCAGCGGGCTACTGCTGGGCTGGCCCCTGGCGGGGCTACCGGGTTTGCTGCTGGGAGCACTGGTGGCCTTGATCAGCCTGGTGGGGGATCTCACCGAATCGATGATGAAACGCGATGCCGGCCTGAAGGATTCCGGGGATGTGCTGCCTGGCCATGGCGGCATCCTGGATCGCATCGACAGCTACCTCTTCACCCCAGCGGTGATTTATTACGCGATCACCCTGGCCCTGCCGCTGCTGCCTAAGGGGTGACTCGGGCGCGCCCATGCAGATGCAGGATTCCTGCCTGCAGCTCTGCCTGCTCGATCTGGATTCCTTCGTCCATCGGCAACAAGGTCGTGTGGTCGTCATCGATGGGTTGGATCGCCACGGTGCCCTGAGCAGCACGCAGTCGGAACCGACGTCGTGCCGGATCCTTGTGGGCAATCACTGGGGCCCTGAGCTCCATCTGGTCGTTGTCAATCAGCAAACCACCAAGGGGCGTCAGTCCCATCAGCTGCTCAGCCAACCAGTCTCCCAGCCAGCGCCAGGGTTCCGAGAGCAACGCCTCATTGAGACCGCGACCAGTGATCGTGACCTCACCTTGAACATCAAAAAACTGCTGAAGAACCACACCTCCAGAGGTGAGATTCACCTGGATCGGTCCACTGCGCAGGTCCGCGAGTTGCAACGGCAGGCCGCGGAAGCGCACTTCACGGGCGATGAGCGTGACACCCTCCAGCTTGCCCTGCAGCAAGCCAAGGCCTGAGCCCTGCAGCTCCAGCTGCAGATCGCCGATGCTTTCGCAGGAACTGCGAATCCACAGCTTCAGTCCACTGGCGATCAGCTGCAGCACCGGTCCACTGCGAGGCGAGGGGAGAACACTCATGAACTCAGCAGGGTGAATGCACGATCAACCACCCGCTGCGGATGATCGAGATGCGGCAGGTGGCCGCAAGCTTCGAAGGTCTCCACCGGCCCCTCCAGGAGATCCAACACAGCCTGTTTCAAGGGCGGCCGCAGAATACGATCCTCAGCCCCCCAGATCACATGCAGGGGCTGACTCGGCAGCGGTGACCCACAACCGGCGAAACCGCCGCTGCGGGCGAAGGCGGCCAGGGCGTCAGCCCAGCCGGGAACCTGCAAGTGAAGCGAAGCGATCTGCTCTTCAGGTGGACCGACGGACGCCGATGGATCGGCGAATGCCTGCTGGCACAACCCCCTGCGCACCCCTGGCCTGGACAGAAACCAGACGCCAAGGCGGTCAAGCAGGGGCGGTAACGGCATCGGGCGACCGCTGAGACCGGCGGGAGCCAGGAGCAACAGCGAACCAATGCGCGCGGGATGGCGCCGGGCCAGTTCCACTGCCACCGCACCGCCCATCGAGGCACCGATCACAGCAACGGTTTGATCCGCAGCGGTTTGATCGGGGCGCGATTGATCAGCCGTCAGGCGCGACAACAGGGCATCAAGATGGCGCAACACCGATTCGGGCCCATAAACAACGCCCTTGGGGCGAGGCGTGAAACCGAAGCCGAAGAGATCGGGGATGAACAGCTGAACGTGCGGTGCCAGCAAGGGCGCAATGCGACGGAATTCCAGAAAGCTGCTATCGAAACCGTGCAACAACAACACCGGCGGGCCCTCCCCGAGCACGGCGACAGGGAAGGGGTCATCGCTCCCCAGGCCCGGCAGATCCCACCACTGCACGGCATCCGCCAGAGCCCGGGCCTGGGGATCCAGCAGCTCAGGGGTGAGCTGATCCAGCAGGGTGGTCAAGAGTGCACGGGGATCGGTTCAGCCGCCCCCACCAACGCCTCGAGCAGAGCTCCAGGTGTGACGGAAAAGGGCAAATGGTGCAGATCAGAGCCCTCGCGGCAGGCAAAGTCGCAAACCGACTGGAGATCGCTGAGGCTGGCCTCCGCCAGACCGAGATCCGCCAGGCTCACCGGCAGTCCCAGCTGTTGAAGCAGAGGCAGCAGCTGGCGATGGGCCTGGGCCGCGAGGCGGTTGTCACCAAGCCGATCCTCGAGCCGAAGCTGAACAAGAATTCCAAAGCCCACTTTCTCGCCGTGGAGCACGGCATGGGCCGCTGCAAGCTGGGTGAGACCGTTGTGCACGGCATGGGCTGCCACCGTGCGACAACGGGCTCCGCCAAGGCCACCCATCACGCCGGCGGTGAGAGCGCAGGCTTCTGCAACACGAACCCAGGCATCTCCCGAGGGATCGCGCATCGCCTCAACGCTGTCGATCAGGAGCTGATCCCGCAGCACCCGGGCCGTCTGCACGGCTTGCTGCACCAGCCCGTCCTCACTGCTGGCACTGCTCACCGAAGCCTCGTACCACTTGGCAAGGGCATCGGCGATGCCACTGGCCAGCGTGCGAGGGGGAGCCTGTCGCACCAGGGCGTGATCGAACACCAGAAGATCTGGACAGCGCGGCAGCGCCAAGTCCCGCTGAAAGGCACCATCCGGGGAATAGAGATTGGCCAGTGCGGTCCAGCCAGCGCAGGTGGAAGCGCTGAGGGGAACCGTGATGCAGGGAAGATTGAGGCGGCTGGCCAGCAACTTCCCCGCGTCGAGCACCTTGCCACCACCGGCGGCAATCACCGCATCACAGGGACGTGCAGGGCTGTCCGACAAACCCCGAATCAACCGTAGAAGGTCCTCCTCACAGCAATCGGAGTGGAGCTGGGCTGAGCGGGGTAAGAGGCCAGCGCGCTGCAGGTCTTCAAACAGCTGTCCGCGAAGGGGTTCCGTTTGGCTGCTGCGGCCAAGAAGCAGCGGAATCTGACTGAGAGCAGCGATCCGTGGCAGAGCCTGCGTCCAGGCACCCTCTCCCCTCAGCACCGCGGCAGGCGCGATGGTGTGGGTAGAGATGGGTGCGGACATCAGACGCTGGCGCCGGCGAGCTGGGGAGTGGCCTCCGCACGACCTTTGTGGCGCACGACTACCTTCTTGTTCTCGTCTACATCCACTTCGGCGTGATCGCCATCCTTGACGCGACCGGAGAGAACCTCCTCTGCCAGAGAATCCTCAAGGAGACGCATCACGGCCCGACGTAGAGGACGAGCTCCGTAGGCGGGGTTGTACCCCTCCTCGACCAGACGCTCCTTGAAGGCACTGGACACCGTCAGGGTGATGCCCTTGTCGCCCATGCGACCGAACACCTCCTTGAGCATGATCTCAGCGATCTCCTTCACCTCATCGCGGCTGAGCTGACGGAACACGATGATTTCGTCGAGACGGTTGAGGAACTCAGGACGGAAATACTGCTTGAGCTCCTCATTCACCAGCGAGCGAATGCGGGTGTACTGAGAATCTTCGGCACTTTCTCCAGAGAATTCGAAACCAAGGCCACCGCCACCTTTCTCGATCACCTTCGAACCGATGTTCGAGGTCATGATCACGAGGGTGTTCTTGAAATCGACCGTGCGGCCTTTGGAATCGGTGAGGCGTCCGTCCTCAAGCAGCTGTAGCAACAGGTTGAACACATCGGGATGCGCTTTCTCGATCTCGTCGAACAGCACCACGGTGTAGGGACGACGGCGAACGGCTTCGGTGAGCTGACCACCCTCGTTGAAGCCCACGTAGCCCGGAGGCGAACCGATCAGCTTGCTGACCGTGTGGCGCTCCATGAATTCCGACATGTCGAGGCGGATCATCGCTTCTTCGCTGCCGAAGAAATAAGCCGCCAAGGCTTTGGTGAGTTCGGTCTTACCGACACCGGTGGGCCCGGAGAAAATAAAGCTGGCGATCGGGCGATTGGGGTTCTTAAGGCCAACACGGGCACGGCGCAGGGCCTTGGAAACGGCCTTCACTGCTTCGTCCTGACCAATCAGCCGTTGGTGCAGGGTCTCCTCCATATTCAGCAGCTTCACCGATTCGCTTTCGGTGAGTTTCTGGACAGGCACGCCTGTCCAGGAGGCGACGATCTGGGCGATGTCTTCCTCGTTCACCAATGGCGTGGACTCACCGCCATCGGCCAGGACTGCCGGGGTCGCCTCAGTTGAAGCTGGCTCAGCTTCCGCAGCCGGTTCTTCGGTGGTTGTCTCAAGCGGGGTCTGGCCACGGCTGTTCTGCAGCAGAGTCCGGATCTGCTCACGAAGCTCAACCTCCTTCTCGCGGAGTTCACCGGCCTTCGTGAAATCCTGATCGCGAACGGCTGTTTCCTTCTGCTTCTGCACAGCACGCAGTTCCTTATCCACCTCCTTGGCAGCAGGGGGAAGCTTGGAATTGAGCAGGCGCACCCGGGAGCCGGCTTCATCGATCAGATCGATGGCCTTGTCGGGCAGGAAGCGGTCGGAGATGTAGCGATCCCCGAGGGTAGCGGCTGCGACCAGGGCGTCGTCGGTGATCTTGAGGCGGTGGTGCTGCTCGTAGCGCTCCCGCAATCCCTTGAGGATCTCGATCGTGTCGACGATGGAAGGCTCGCCGACATTCACCGGCTGGAAACGACGTTCCAGAGCCGCATCCCGCTCGATGTGCTTGCGGTATTCATCGAGCGTTGTGGCACCGATGCACTGAAGCTCGCCTCGGGCCAGGGCCGGCTTGAGGATATTGGCGGCATCGATGGCACCTTCGGCTGCGCCGGCTCCGATCAGGGTGTGAACCTCGTCGATCACCAGGATCACGTTCCCGGCCGACTTGATCTCTTCCATGATCTTTTTGAGGCGCTCCTCAAATTCACCCCGGTATTTGGTGCCTGCAACAAGCAGTCCGATGTCGAGGGTGAGGACCCGTTTGTCTTCAAGGATGTCCGGAATTTCACCCTGTTGAATCCGCTGGGCAAGCCCTTCGGCGATAGCTGTTTTGCCGACTCCGGGCTCACCGATCAACACTGGATTGTTCTTGGTGCGGCGACCGAGGATCTGGATCACGCGATCAATCTCGTTGTGACGCCCCACAACGGGATCGAGCTTGGCCTCGCTGGCCAGTTGAGTGAGGTTGCTGCCGAATTCATCAAGCGTAGGCGTTTTGGTGGAACCCTTGGCGCCACCGCCACCGCCGCCAGCGGTGACCTCCGCAGTTTCTCCAAGCATGCGGATCACTTGGGTGCGCACCTTGGCTAGATCGACGCCGAGGTTTTCGAGCACACGGGCTGCCACACCTTCGCCTTCGCGGATCAAACCAAGCAAAAGGTGCTCGGTGCCGATGTAGTTATGGCCAAGTTGACGAGCCTCCTCGAGGGAGAGCTCAAGAACCCGCTTGGCTCGCGGTGTGAACGGAATCTCAACCGCCACGAAGCCAGAGCCTCGACCAATAATCTTCTCAACCTCAACCCGGGCGTCCTTGAGGTTCACTCCCATGGACTTAAGCACCTTGGCGGCAACACCTGTGCCTTCACCGATCAATCCGAGCAGGATTTGCTCGGTTCCCACGAAGTTGTGACCAAGACGCCGTGCCTCTTCCTGGGCAAGCATGATCACCTTGATGGCCTTCTCGGTAAACCGTTCAAACATCGTTGAGGCCGATGTGGAGTGGAACCAAGCTATCAGGGGTTAGCGCCTCGTGCGACTGTTCGGTTGGTTCGGTCACTTTCCAGTCTCCATCTGGGCTGGAACGGCCAGTAATTAACAATGAGCGCGCCAAAATGTGACGTAATTTCTATTGACGGTAGAGGGAAAACCGAACCCCTGATCAATCACACCGCCCTGCTCCAGGCGGCAACTCCAACCATTGGATCAGGGCATCGCGACCGTCGCTGTAGTAACGGCTGCGGCAGCCAGCGGTCATGAACCCTTCTGCGGCATAGAGCGCGCGAGCAGCGGCGTTATCCGCTGCCACCTCCAGGGTGGCTCGACGCGCTCCCCACTGCTGAGCCTGCGTCAGCAACGCCCGCAGCAACCGTCCTCCACAGCCGATCTGTCGATGGTCTGGATCCACGGCCACAGCCGTGATCTGCAACTCATCAACCACCAGCCAGCCGCAGGCGAAGCCTCGCAGCTCAGCTTCGTTCACCAAACCAAGACAGATCCGGTTTGGTTCCGCCAGCTCCCGCTGCCATTGGACTTCGTTCCAGAAACCATCCAGGGCGCGCCGGTCCAGGGCCAAGCAGGCCGCCAACCAGGACGAATCAAGACGCAGCAACCGCAAGCTTGAGCCGTTCACAACCGAGGGCAGGCACGCCGCAGCAGGATTCTTAGATTGCACCACTACCGCCGGTCCGTCTTGACCCAGACCATCACGAGTCAGAGGCCGTTCGAGTCCGGCCAGGATCCCATCAGCCCCAATCGCAACCTGGCGCCGCTCACCACAACGCTGGACGATCAGGATCGCCTGGAGGTGGGCGGGTGCCGCCTCAGCGAGCTGGCCCAGCGCTACGGAACGCCTCTCTATGTGTTGGATGAGGAAACCCTGCGGGCCGCCTGTCGCGCCTACCGCGATGCCTTGGAACTCCATTATGGCGGGCCGTCACTGCCGATCTACGCCTCAAAGGCGAACAGTTCCCTGCTGATGAGCAGCCTGGTGGCCTCGGAGCAGTTCGGTCTTGATGCGGTGTCGGCCTGTGAGCTGCTCACGGCCCTCCAGGGCGGCATGCCCGGAGATCGGATGGTGTTGCACGGCAACAACAAATCCGATGAGGAGCTGCTGCTCGCGTACAGGAACAACGTCACGATCGTTGTCGACAACCATCACGACCTGGACCGCCTTGCGGAACTCATCCCTGCGGATGCGGATCCGGCGAGGCTGATGCTGCGTTTCACGCCCGGCATCGAATGCCACACGCACGAATACATCCGCACCGGCCACCTGGACAGCAAGTTCGGATTCGACCCCGATCAGCTGGAGCCGGTGCTGAAACAGTTGGTCAATCAACCATGGGCCAGGGTGACCGGCCTGCATGCCCACATTGGTTCACAGATTTTTGAACTGGAGCCCCATCGCGACCTCGCCGCCGTGATGGCCGATGCACTGCAGCTGGCCCGAAACCTCGGCCACCCCGTCAGCGATCTCAATGTCGGCGGCGGCCTCGGCATTCGCTATGTGGAATCGGATGACCCGCCGACGATTGATCAGTGGGTGAAGGTGGTGGCCGACGCCGTCACAGCGGCCTGCCGCGAGCGGGGCCTGGAGCTGCCAAGACTGATGTGCGAACCGGGTCGCTCGCTGGTGGCCACCGCCGGCGTCACCCTGTATTCGGTGGGATCCCGCAAAACCATCCCAGGCGTGCGCACCTATGTCGCCATTGACGGCGGCATGAGCGACAACCCGCGGCCGATCACCTATCAATCGCTGTACACGGCGCGCCTGGCTGATCGCCCCCTGGCGAGCAACGAGGAAACGGTGAACCTCGTTGGCAAGCACTGCGAATCGGGTGACGTGTTGCTGAAGGATCTGCCGATGCCCAGCAGCCGCAGCGGAGATGTGGTGGTGGTGTTCGCCACCGGTGCCTACAACGCCTCGATGAGCTCCAACTACAACCGCATCCCCAGGCCAGCGGCGGTGCTGGTGCAGGACGGCCATTCCGAACTCGTGCAGAAGCGAGAACAGCCGGATGATCTGCTGCGCTACGACGTTTTGCCAGAGCGCTTCCAGACGGTACGTTGAAACCAGCGGTGAAGCCGACGGAGTGAACGTGCTGGCGGGCATCGACCCGCGCCTGGTTCTCGACGTTCTGTTTGCCTCCGCGATCGGCTTCCTGTTGTTCTCCAGGGTCAACGAGGCCCGGACCCTTTGGCTGCTGAGGGGCTACCTGTTCCTGGTGGCGATGGCCTGGTTCGTGCAGCGCTTCGCCAACCTGCCCCTCACCAGCAAGCTGGTGGATGCACTGGTGATGGCCTGTTCCCTGTCTCTGGCGATCCTGTGGCAGGGGGAACTGCGTCGCCTGATGGAACTGCTCGGCACCGGCCGACTGGCGGTGTTGCTGGGCAACCCTCAGAACGAGTTCCGCGCCGCCGCAGGCACCGTGGCCCAGATCACCGAAGCGGCCGGTCGGCTCTCACAGATGCGTCGTGGCGCGTTAATCGTGGTGGATCTCGGTAGCGATCTGCGGCCGGAAGATTTTCTCAATCCAGGCGTCTCGATCGATGCCCAGCTGAGCAGGGAACTGCTGCTCAACCTCTTTGCCGTTGACACACCACTGCACGACGGTGCTGTGCTGGTACGCGGCAACCGCATCGAAGCGGCCGGCGTGATCCTGCCCCTGTCCCGCCACAGCGTCAGCCGTTACGGCACCCGCCATCTGGCCGCCCTCGGCATTACCGAACGCTTCGACCGCTGCATCAGCATCGTGGTGTCCGAGGAAACCGGAACCCTATCCCTGGCCAATCAGGGCCGACTTGAGCGGCCGATCACCAGCAGCCGCCTGCAGGAACTGCTGAAGGAGTTGTTCCTGCAGGCCGAACCGGCGCCACCAGGGCGACGTAGCGTGGGCAGCTCCCCGTCAGAAACGCTGTCTTGAGCCGAACCCCGGCCACCAGCACCGACACCGAACCGCGTTCCGCTTGCCCGCCGGAGCTCGATCCGTTGCGGCTGCCAGCCCACGTGGCGGTGATCATGGACGGCAACGGCCGCTGGGCCGAAGCACGCGGGCTGCCGCGAGTGATGGGTCACGGGGCTGGCGTGGAGGCGCTGAAATCCACCCTGAGGCTCTGCAACGACTGGGGAATCGAGGCCCTCACCGCCTACGCCTTCTCGACGGAGAACTGGGCCCGTCCCGGTGAAGAGGTGAATTTTCTGATGACCTTGTTCGAGAGGGTGCTGCAGAAGGAACTGCAGTCCCTGGAAGCGGAGCAGGTGCGGATCCGGTTTCTTGGCGACCTCGAAGACCTGCCGCAGAAATTGCAGGATCTGATCGGCAATGCCATGGAGCGCACCGCCGGGAACAACGGCATCCACTTCAATGTGTGCACCAATTACGGCGGGCGCCGCGAGCTGGTGCGGGCGGCACAACGCCTGGCGATGCGGGCGGCCACGGGGGAGCTGGATCCCCAGAGCATCGATGAAAACAGCCTTGCCGCCGAGCTGTTCACCCGCGGCGAGCAGGACCCGGATCTGCTGATCCGCACCAGCGGTGAGCACCGGATCAGCAATTTTCTGCTGTGGCAGCTGGCCTACGCGGAAATCCACGTCACCGATGTGTTCTGGCCCGATTTCAACGCCGATGCCCTGAAGCGGGCCTTGCTCGATTACCAGAGCCGCCAGCGCCGCTTTGGAGGACTGGATCCAATCGCATCATGAGCCTCACCATCCGCCACGACTGGAGCATTGAGGAAATCCAGGGGCTGCTCGAACTGCCCTTGATGGAGTTGCTCTGGCAGGCCCAGACCGTGCACCGCACTGCCAACCCCGGCTATCGGGTGCAGCTGGCCTCGCTGCTGAGCGTGAAGACCGGCGGCTGTGAGGAGGACTGCGCCTATTGCTCCCAGTCGATCCACAACAGCAGCGATGTATCGGCTTTTGAAGCCCAGATGCAGGTGGAGCCCGTGCTGCAGCGCGCCAAGGCGGCCAAGAACGCCGGTGCTGATCGTTTCTGCATGGGTTGGGCCTGGCGCGAGATCCGTGATGGCGCTCCCTTTGAAGCGATGTTGGAGATGGTGCGCGGTGTGCGCGCCATGGGCATGGAGGCCTGCGTCACGGCTGGAATGCTGAGCGATCAGCAGGCTCAACGGCTCGCAGAAGCAGGGCTCACTGCCTACAACCACAACCTCGATACCAGCCCGGAGCACTACGACCGGATCATCAGCACCCGCACTTACCAGGAACGCCTGGAGACGTTGCAACGGGTGCGCCAGGCCGGCGTCACCCTCTGTTGCGGCGGCATCATCGGCATGGGGGAGACCCTGAGGGATCGCGCCTCGATGCTGCAGGTGCTGGCGGGGATGGATCCCCACCCGGAAAGCGTGCCGGTGAACGGGCTGGTGGCGGTGGAAGGAACCCCGCTTGAGGGACGGGTGCCCTTCGAGCCGCTGGAGTTGGTGCGGATGGTGGCCACCGCCAGGATCCTGATGCCCCATGCCCGCGTACGGCTCAGTGCCGGCCGTGAATCGATGAGCCGGGAGGCGCAGATTCTCTGTCTGCAGGCCGGTGCGGATTCGATCTTTTATGGAGACACCCTGCTCACCACCGGCAATCCCGATGTGGAAGCGGACCGACAGCTGCTGAGGGATGCGGGGGTACAGGCCAACTGGCAGGAATGCCAAACACTGAATTAAGAGCTGAGCTAAGGCGTGGAATCGCTCGGTTGTTCTGGATCTGGCATGTCTTCCACAGACCAGGCCCTCTCAAGCGCTTTGATACTCGCCGCACGTTCGGGCGTTTCGACGATCACATTCACCTGACGCATGGCCAGGAACCGGCGATACAAGAGACGCAGCAACCAGAACGCTGTAAGGACGACGCTGCCGAAATACAGAAGCCGCAACATCGCCAGAGCACTGGGAACAGGACCATGTTCTACAAACCTGCAGCGGCCATTGCTGTGATCAGCCACGCCCAATGAGCACCACAGCGCGAGAGAGCCACGCGAACAAGATCTTGGTGGCGGCCTTCTATGCCTTTCGTCCACTGAACGACGACCAACGGGAAAGCTTGTTGGCCGAGTTACCAACCCTGGCGCGTGAGGGCGAGGTGGTTGGCTCGGTGTTGATCGCCAAAGAGGGCGTGAACGGCACGATCAGCGGCCCAAAAGCCGCTGTGGAACAAGTTCTGGCACGGATTCAGGAGACGCTGAACCCAGCCAACAGGCAGGTTGAAGAGCTGGAGGTGAAGCGCAGTTGGGCCAACAAGCAGGTGTTCCGGCGCTTCAAGGCCCGGCGCAAAAAGGAAATTGTGACCATGGGGGTGGAGAGCGTTGACCCACGCACCAGCGCGGGCACCTACGTGCAACCAGAAGACTGGAACGCCCTTGTGGATGATCCCGACACGTTGGTGATCGACACGCGCAACAGCTACGAAACCGCCATCGGGACCTTTGACGGGGCCATCGATCCAAACACCGAGAGCTTTCGGGACTTTCCCCACTGGGCCGACACCAGGCTGCGAGAGGTGATGCAAGAAAAAGTTCCCAAACGCATCGCCATGTTCTGCACCGGGGGTATTCGTTGTGAAAAAGCCAGTAGCTACCTACAAGACAATGGCTTCGGCGAGGTGCACCACCTGCGCGGCGGCGTTCTCAAGTACTTGGAAACGGTGCCGGAGACCGACAGCCGCTGGCGAGGGGAATGTTTCGTGTTCGATCAGAGAGTGGCGTTAAACCACAAACTGGAACCTGGTGAACACAGCCTCTGCCATGCCTGCGGGTTGCCGTTGTCAGCGGAGCAGCGTGAACATCCGAGCACCATCAAAGGTGTGCAGTGTGTGCATTGCGTCGATCGCTTCAGCGATGCCGATCGGGAGCGGTTTGCAATGCGGCAACAGCAAATGGAGCAACAGCTCTCCAAAAGATCAGCTGGTGCAGATCGTCCAAGCATGGAGTAACGAACCTCTCAAAGGCTTGATTCAATGCATTGAAAAACAGACGAAAATTTGACGTTTATTTTGAAACAGCGGCGAGACTCCGTTAATTTCAATAATTGAAATGACCATAAACTTCTGCTAGCAACAAAAGCAGCGCTAATTGCACAGTCAAAAAATAGCTAGTGCGATTGCCAATGATATTCAAAAGATCAGAGCCACGCCTGTGCCCTAAAGCAACGGACGCCGAGCACAAATCTC